>Ga0157364_1002790_pt1 | contig 16602 bp, 4 predicted proteins | sample AttsexASBM2_FD_111476 | JGI IMG/M metagenome (GOLD analysis project Ga0157364, IMG submission 111476) | Fungus gardens microbial communities from leaf cutter ant in Ribeirão Preto, State of São Paulo, Brazil - Atta sexdens ASBM2 | ecosystem: Host-associated > Fungi > Mycelium > Unclassified ... | reverse complement strand
CTTTATATATTTTTTTTATATACTAGAATTATAGTCACTATAAATTCTCCAAAATTAACTAAAATATATTTAAAATCGAACTGTAAAAGATATTAAAAATTATTGGATTCGTGAAATTCTGTCAAGACTGAAAACATGATAAAAAAAAAATCTAATTTTGAGAATTAAATTACTTATTATATTATAGTTACCACTAACAGCACAAACGTCGATATGTCGATAAATTGACTTTGTACAGACGTCCTTCCAATATCGATTTTAGGACATTTAATGCGATTTACTACATTTAAGCTCATAAAGCTTAAATGTGGAATCATTTCGTCCTTGTTGTTTAACTATAGTTAAATAAGGATGAATGCTGTTCTTGAACGTGTGGCATGAATCGGATCACATAGCCTAGAATAGTTGATTTAAAGTCAGCTTATAATCGTCTTTAAAGTGGGACATTGTATGACTTAAAGACGTCTCCAAGTTGTTTAAAGTCGACTTACGGACGTCCATTTTTCAGACATCTAGAAGCTGTAGTCGACTTAAAGTCGATTTAAAATCGACTTTGTGCTGTTAAGACAATTATGGACATTATAATATTATATTTTTCGATTTACTATCATTGACAAAGTTTTCTACATAACTTCAAAATAAAAAGTCATAAAACAGTTTCATAACATTTATTCGGAAAAAAAAAGTGTTGCAATTTTTTTTTATTACCGACCATCAATAATCAATATACCCTTCGATGATTAATAATCACAAGGTCCAAATGCACTTTCTTGCATATAATAATAGCATACTAGAATATCCAATCAAATTTGGATCCAAATTCATAATCTTACTGTGCATTCGCAAGAACGTACATTATTATATTTTACACCATATTATATTTTACACCTTATATTTTTACACCATGAGCAGGACCAAGCAAAATATCTATCATGCTCAGAACCGAGATAAGGCCGGACTGCTCGGATAAGGTTAATTGCAAATGGCGTCTAATCATAAAAATATATTCCATTCAGAAGATTCCCTTCTAATTAGAGATCACGAATCAGGAAGTCGATTATGTATCTTAAAATGAGATGAAAATTGCAGACGTAAGCAAATTCATTAATTATTGACCAATTAAATTATGAATATTCTAGTGAATTTGCTCACTTTTGTAATTTTCATTTCATTTCGAGATACACAATCGATTCCTAGACCACTTATCATGGAATAAGTTGGAATGGATTCCAATCGGAATTATTCAATTATTCTCTAGATTTCTATTGTGTTTTCTAGGGCAAACAGAATAATTCCAATAGAAATTATTCCGATATGTTCCATAATAGGACCCAGGACACCTATCGTAATAAAATCGGAATAGAATTATTCAATTATTCCTTAGATTTCTATTTTTTTGGGAGGAAACGAAATAATTCGAAATCCATTTCAACTTCATTCCATGTTTGTTTGCGTTACTTGAATCTTCAAAAATTTTTGAATTTAAAATGATAGATACATATTTGGGCGTTGAAAAGAGAAAAAGCGAAGGTGCTGAATGCAAAAAATACAAATAATACGAACTTCATGATAGATACCCAGGATCACTTTTTTGAGTACTCGTATTTAGTTGGAGTCTTCTTCTCTTTGTAACAAAAGTCTAGAGGAATACTACAATATACGTTACATATGCTATAATATTTTCCTAGAATTTCGTATACGTTTTTTTTCAAGAATAGAGGTCCAGAGAGTTGATTGTGTATCTTGAAATGAGATAAAAATTTCTAAATGCAGCCTACTATCGAGCAATTGATTCTTATTTATGGATCCATGAATAAAAATCAGTCTCTCAGCGAGCGATTCATAGCTGCACTATCGCCCATCAGTGCAATACTAGCCTGTTTCCTTGGCTAGTGGTAAGCGAACTCATTTAGTAATGTATTACCGTGGCTACAGGGTAGTGCAAATTTTATGCACGAAGTAGAGTTTTACTACACGATCTCAAAAAGACGGTGTAGAATCAGTATGACATTAAAAGTTTGAAAATAGAAGTCAACCAGCAGAATTAAACATGAAGTAAACCATGGTGTATGTACACTTTTGTAGTGCAGCACTGATGCAGCTTACATACAACTGGTGTAGTACAAAGTTACACTCAGTGTATCTCAACAGAAAACATTATAAATCTGGGGGACGAGTCTATATTTTCAAAGGTGAAAATTACAAGTGAGCAAATTTACTGGGTGTTGACTAATGAAATTATCAGTATTCTAGTAAATTCGCTCATTTTTGTAATTTTTACCTCGTTTCAAGATACAAAATCGATTCTCTAAAAGTGAAATATCTCAATTAATAAAACATCCAATGTATATTTTATCAAATACTATAATAAAATGTATTGAAGATTTCGCGGTTTAATTTGTTTCTATATTCTTATTAAACGTATATCTTTACGTCGATTTGTGTACAATGGCTTTAAAGTGCACTGAGTGCGCACTAGGTCTGTCAATGACAAATGCTATTATATTAGCGTCTCATGAAATGGCACCTTTAAGGTGTCTTTTCAGTTGATGCTCGATGCTCATTTTCGGCGTAAAATAATAGTCGCAGCACAGACTCTTGCATAACGCATAATGCATAGTGCATAAGAGAATCAATCAATCGAAATTCTTCTTTTCCATGGAAATTTTTCAATGAGAGGAAAGGAAAGATTCTGATTTGGTTAATTCATTTATGCATTATGCGTTATGCGTTATGCAAGAGTTTGTGTTATGGCCTTAAGTCACATGATAGAAATTGATAAATATCAAGCGTCAATTTTGATCATGTAATCAATAGTTACGTTCAACGGACTTTACAGTTGCATAAACTGTTTATTGGTATATTCTTTTAGATCATCCAATCAGCATTTTAGATCTGGAAGATACACCAATAACAGCGAGCGCTTACTCAATTGTTGAGTCCACTGAACGCAGCCTATTTTGACACTGAAAATGAGCGTTGAGCGTCAGCATGAAAAGGTATCTTTATTTCATCGGCGAGCGCCATTAAACCAGAAGAAAAAGAAGGACTAGGAGAGATATCCTTCTACGTCTCATAACGTTTGAGGTGGATTGTTCTCGTATCTCGTCTTGCACGTCTTATCACGTTCGATCGACGAAGAAACTCTCTTGGAGGTGTATGACGTAACAACGTCGTCGTCTGGCACAGTGTTTCTCAAGGGGCGATTTTTCAACTTCACAGCAGATTAAGGTATTACGCATATAGATAATTAGTGTTAGTTAAAGTGATCCAGCGAGACGCTCGACGGGACAGCCGTGTCCACACGCGCGAATAGAGGGTATCGCCATTCCGTTAATTATATATCTTGAGAAAAATCGTCGAAGAGACGACTTGTGTTCTTTTCCTCTTCCTCTTTTCTGCTCTCCCGACATCTTAATCTAAAAGGAACGACTCTCATTGTTTCCAAGTGGAATCCAATATGTTCATTCCGTCCATTTTTTTTGTTAATTTCCTCAAGGTTGAAGATTTTCCAGAATTAGCTGGCAATATGTAGGATTTGATTAAAATCGGACTTAAATTTAGGATTATTTTTTTTTATCCTTCTCTCTCTGCCTCTCTCTCTCTCTCTCTCTCTCTCTTATGTGTTTTGTATTTCCAAATATACTGCAAAAAGGACAAATATGTTTAAAGCAAAATTGCTTTACAATCAGTGTTCTTGAGACACTTTTCTCTTGTCTCCTCGAAACACTGACTGTGTTCAGTAGAGAAAGCAACTTTGCAACTTGTAAAATTCTTCAATATGATTAGTTTTTACATTTAGATCCAGCGAAGGACAATTCTAAGAATTTTATAAAGTTGCAAAGCTACTTTCTCTACTGAATACAGCTACTGCAAAAATAGCAGTGCGATTACCATGCTGATACTTTATCCGTTAAATCACAGCTTGATGATCGCAGGCAATGCCTTTGATTTGATACAAAGTATCCTCTGACTCGTCATCAATTATCATTTGTTGTGTCTACGTTATATGCTCTCTTGCTCTATATAAGTCCATCTGTCTCACAAATGCACACTAAAAAAAAAAGAAAAACGCCCAAGTCATATGAAGGCGGGAGGATCCAGAACAAGCCATATACTCATGGAAGGCAGTTTCTATCCTTATAGGTCCATCCTTTGGTTCGACCCGCCAGCGTGATGGACTCAAAGCGGTACGAACGCAGCGCCAGATCGAATACCGAATCGCCACCCACTCCGCCCTCGCCTCCCATGTATAGCACAGGTTATACCACGACACATGACAGCCACAAGAGCAGAGTCGCAGGTACACGACGTTCGCCTTCGCCTTCGCCTGCCACGGACTACCATCGAAGCAGTAGATCCTCACGGAACGACTCACCGCTCCAGGAGCGACGTAAGCGCCGTCGTAGCGGATCCAGATCGTCCCCGGCACGCTCCCATAGACGGTCCAGGTCCAACGACAGAGACCGGGATCGTGACAGAGAAAGATCACGCAAGTACTCCAGAAGAGACAGATCGCGTTCGAGGTCGCGTGGTAGATCTCGCTCGAGAGACAAGAAACGAAGTCGCAGTCGTAATCGCAGCAGAGATAGAGACAGGCACAGGTACAGGGAGAGTCGCAGGCATCATGCTAGGGGAACCTCCTATGAATCTGACGCCTTGGAAGAACATGGAGAGATGGCGATACATCAAACAGCCGCTGTTGTCCCACAACCGAATGCCTTCAAGAATGATGGTAGTTTTATGGAGATGTTCAAGAAGATGCAGGAACAGATGCAACCTACCATGCAAAAACCTACTACTTCGGTCTTGGAGGAAAAGCCTGTAGTACCGCCACCATTGATGGTGGGCAAGAGGAGGGGTGGTAGGATCTTAAAGACTGGTGTGGTAGCGAAACCAAAGACAGAACAGACAGCAGAACAGCCGAAGGACGCGTGGTCCCTATATATGGCAGAAGTAAAGAAGTATCGGGAGGTTTGCTGCCAGGAGGAGGATAACACGCGACCGTTGGTTAAATAGCTTCAACAATTCGTCTTTACATACGTTGGCTCATTACTTTTCTTCTAAGACACTTATAGTTGATAGTTAATTCTTAAAATAACAGATACTTCTCAAATGCACCTTTCGTTCATTTTGTTTCGCTATGAGCTTTTATGTTCATTTAAGATAAGATTTCTTTTTCAACGATCTGAACGAAAGAGAATAGAGAAGAGAACAAGTGCCGTGAGAAACGGACTCATTTGTGATACAGTGTCGTGTATGTGTGTGCTTTGAGAGACGAATGGACAAGAGCGAGAGAGAAATGATAGAATTTACATTTATGGGCAAAATAAAGGGGCTTAAAGGAGAGAAGGAGGGAGAGAGAGAGATAAAATGTGACACGAATTCATGCTGAAATTTAGAGATTAAATAATTTATAGCTTGTCAAGCAGTGTCTTGTACTGTCGCAATCATGATCAAGCTTTCGGACTTAGATGAGACAAAGTGGCACTCTGTACCCTACGATCCTAGGTTCCCTAATCAGAATCAAACCAGGTAAAGATCAAATAATCTTTTATAATCAATATGTATGCTATCTTCATATACTGAAAATTATCCTAGCATGATCAATTTTTAAAGAATTTTTAAAGAACCCTTAATTTTTTTTACAGGAAAGTATAATTGTTATGCTTACCAATTTCTTTTGTTATTGCATTCATTATCAACAAAATGGCTCATCCATCAAACATTCTACAAAATAATGCATGAAATGTCATATTATTTAATTATCCAAGTTTCGAAAATAGTTATGGTACCAACAGTTGTGAATCAATTCTAATAAAAATATATAAATGTATTATATTTAAACCACAATAGTATGACATTTTATGTTTTATTGTCTTGTAATTATAATGTACATTACTAATATTTTATCGTATTAAAATTACAAAAATTAAATATAAAAAAAAAATTCTTATCACAATTCAAGTTGATTTATTAAATGTTAATAAAATTTGTAACTATCTAAATTCTTTACTTTTATAGAGTAAGCGCTAGATGTGTATATGTATGTATACACATATGTTATAAATTGTTTATAAAATAGTAAAAGAAAAAAAAAGTTATTTTGTCTTAAAAGCATGATAGAAGTATATCATATTTAGAAAAAAAAACGAATATTTTTAATTGAATCTGATATTCTGTAGATATTGCTATCAGAACTACGTAGACTTCCATCGATGCAAGAAGAAGCACAACGAAAATTATGATGCTTGTCAATACTTCAAAAGAGCTTTTACTTCAATGTGTCCGAACGCCTGGGTAGAGAAGTGGAATGAACAGGTTGAAACAGGCACATTTGCTGGTCGCATCTAGAATTTCCAGCGATTAATAAATCGCATCAACTTTTCATCTTAGTGAACTTTTCAAATAGTCGAACAAGATTTTAGGATCGTGTCATTTCCTGTTTGTAAACTAAGTTAATTTAAATAAATCCTAATGACACTTTAATCTCTTATTTTTCTTGTTATGTTAAGATTTTTTGTTACATTTCAGCAGATAGATTTGTGTATAAAACTTTCTAATGACAATTTTTTTTCTTCTAATAATGATCACAATTGTAATGATTTAATTTGTGAATTGTGTAAATTATTTAAAAATTTTGTCTATTTGAGATACTTTATATATATATATATACGTGTGTATGTGTGCGCACGCGCGTGCACAGGACTACACGCACACAAAAAGCACATATACACCCCATAACTCGCGGCACGAATAAAGTATAATATAATGTTATAAATCTATAAAATATTCATTACAAATGTATAAATGTCTTTTTCATAAATTTACCTTTTCGATTTAAATGTCGCTTTCTATTCTTAGATAAATTTATGTTAATTATTTTAATACAACATGAGTTACAAATAAAACTTTATTAATCAAATATTGCATAATCTTAAACAATATCAAAATATCGACATGACACATCAATATGTTGATACTCTGTATCAGGTAGCCGCCATTAACAATAATCAAATATTAATTACATAATATTGAACTGTATTAATATATTTACAATTTGATAGTCGATTGCAACAATCGATTCGGAAAGCGATTCCTGAGAGAGTATCAAACATAAATAAAAAATTGTATGCGATATCGAAATTATGATACAAAATTATGATACAAAAATCTAAACATTGCTACGTAATATTGTTGATAATTATGATTATTCATAGACAGACTGCTCGCGAAATTGAAGATGGAGACTATATTTGTGATATCCCAAAAATTCACCAATGGATATAATTTGTATTAATAATACAGTATTGTTCCTTAACGTGTATTTATATACATTAAGTTGTAAACGTAAGTATTACAAGATATCAATATTCACCATACGTTCTTGAACATTTCTCACTTTTCAAAATGTTACTATATTACAAATATGCTATAGAACATCACTAATGATTTACTTAAATAAGTACCTAACTACGCATGATCGCACAATACACACGCAATTTATATCACTTACAAATATCTCGAAAGACGGATCATCATACGAAAATAAAGTATCAGGAAATGAGAAAGTACAGAGTGTCAATGATGCAGGCTAGCCACTTTTAGCTTTTTTGGTTGTCGAATTGCTTGACCAGTCTCGCTGTCGGAGGACTCGGATTCTGTGTCGTTGTATCCACTTATGCCCACTGATTCAGACTTGGTCACCTCGCAAGTCTCTGTGTAGCCAGTAAGCGAGGCTTTTTCTAATGAACGAACTTTAAAAGAATAAATAATTAGAAGAAACAAGTAATATTCTATTTTTGTTTAATTTATAGTCACAATATAAAAACTTGAGTTTTTTTCGAAATAGTAAATTAAATTAATTATAATGAAACTCAAAAAAAGACATTAAAAATCAAAAAAGTGTAATTGATAGGATATAAACATAATTTAAAATTTAATGATTTAGTCAGATAGCTTTATTATTTTAAGTAATTTTGTATCAACACATTCATTGTTAAATCACAAAGTATTTTTCTGTTTGAACTTTAAACTATGTAAATGATGGTAATGGATGTTTTTTTATGAATGTTACATTTAACAAAATTTATCAAAAAATATAAGAATTTTAAATATTCTATCAAAAAAAAAGATTATTATTTCTTATGTTTCTTTTTAGAAGAATCAGCAACATTTTATCAATCATAATAAGCTCTAACAAACCATTAAAACTACAAAAAGAATTTCCTCACTATTTTTAATAGCGTTAAGTTTCGAAGAAAATTTTTATACAAAGTTCATATGTAAAACATATGAATTTTTTTTCATGTTTTGATGTGTAAAACTCAATTCCGGAGTTTGTTACCTCATTTATATTACATCCTGTATAATACAACTCGTGTATAATATATATGTGATTATAAAAGAGAAGAGATAATTACTTTGAGACTCTAAGAGATTATTTTGTCTCTTGAGATCATCGATGTCTTGTTGATGAGATGTATTTTTACGCCGCATATATTGAATGTACTCAGCTGCTTTTTTAAGGATTTGCGCTCTGCTTGCAACTTTTTCTCCCTGCAGGGATGGTACACAATCTCTGAGACTGGAAAAACTGTCTTTGATGTGGTCTCGTCGCTTGCGCTCCAAAGCATTATGATGTGCTCTTTTCTCTGCCTAATATACATGTACAAAGTTCTTATAATCTTATATAGTTATCATATTAAATAATAAAATTTTTTAAAACCAAAGATAAAACTGAAACTTAATTGTTTGAATCAAATTATGATTGTTAATACTAATAGTGAAAAGTATATACTTGAAAATGATCAAAATATCAATGTTTCAAATAAAAATGGAATGGTTTCGAAGATGGAAGGATTTTGGTCATATTGTTTTTTTCTAGGTGGAAACTCCAAAAAGATATGATCATCTCCACTTTTTTGGAATTGGAAATGGAATTATGTGATTTTAAATATAATATTTTAAATATTCCTCTAATTCTGTATATAAAAATATTAGAGATGTCAAAAAACATTAGCTTAGAAGATATTTTAAGTGCGCGTATTCTCCTGTAAAGATTACCATTTTTTAAATTATGTAATTTTTCTTAGAATATGTAATTTTTCTTAGAAAATCCTGAATTAATTTGATTAAAAAATTTTGTAATTTAACAAATTTTAATTTTAAATCCATATCAAAAGTGATGAACAATCAAGCAAAAAAAATTAATTTTTTTAAATTACAACTAAAGTTTAAAAAGAGAGATACCGGCTGTGTTCAGCAAAGAAAGTAGCTTTGTGACTGTTGTAAAATTCTTCAATATGATTGGCGCTTACTTTCGATTCCTTATAGATCTAAAAAAAAACGTATAAATGAATCATATTGAAGAATTTTACAACAGTTGCAAAACTGCTTTCTCTACTGAACGCAGCTAGTGTTTAGAAAAAAAGCACTGATCAGAATATAATCAATCATATAAAAAAAAAATTAAAAAGATTCAATTACATTAACTCATTGTCAATAATAAGAAAAAGCAAGATTGGGTAATAACTAGTTAAAAATTAAAAAAAAAGTTAAAAAGTTAATAATTTTTAACTTAGTTAATTTTAAATGAATTAAATTTTAATTTAACTAAGTTACTTTTAAACGTTAACTTTTTAATTTATTTTTTAAATTAAAAAATTTTTGTATCTTTTTTAAATATCTTAGAAAAATAATAAGATATAATAAGACTAAGGGCGTATGTTCATAATTTGTTCATATTTTAAGACCATCTTAAGTAATTTCTTAAGATGCTAATCTTAAGCTCTCTGATTGGTTTATGCGGTTATGCTTTATGCCATAAATCTTATGCCTTAGTCCAAATCTACAATAAGTGTTTTAAGCCTTAAGTCATAAGAAATTGACCAATTACAGTCAAATATTCTTCTCATATTCGATTGTAATTGATCAAATTCTTATGGCTTAAGACTACTTATTAAAAAGTAATCACTGATCTTGTATCTTCTCTATGTGCTGGCTGTTTTTTAAAGTTATATAACTTGTATAATTATATCGTTATGTGTTATATACTTATATCACATATGAATAAAAAAATTTTTAATTTAATTTACTTAATAATCTATATTGTAATTATTTAATTGTAATTATTTTAATTTTAATTATATTATTTTAATTATATTAATTTAATTTTAAGACAAACTAGAACATTATGATCTAAAAAATAATTTTTTTCAAAATTAATTTTTTTTTAACTTAAGTTAATTCAATATTGACTTAACTTACATTAATTTTTTATTCTTTCAACTTTTAACCTAACTTTAACTTTATTAACTTTAACTTTATTTAATTAAAAAAAAACATTAACTTATCCAACTCTGAGAAAAAGTGACACAAGCAGTTATAATGTTATGATTCTTCCTGTGTACAATATAAATAGTAAAATTTAAATAATAAACTAACCAAAAAATTTTAAAACGATAGTCTTACATATACAACTATTCTTAATTGTGATTAGTTGCTGTTTAAATTTTACTGTTTACATTCTTTTATGTCTTATATTGCTGTTACACATTATAAATTTAATCTTGTTATATTCATTTCGTATTTGTACAATATTACAGTGTATTATCATGATATTTTGTTTTATTATTTATAATCTCTCTTTTACTTTTATGTAATATTTCATTGCTGCACTTTCGCATCTTCTTTCTTCCCTATAGATATCGTTAACATTGAGAGAAAAACAATATATTAAAAAATTAGCAATATATTAATAATATTCTTTAAATTTTATTGGGGGATTTAATAATAAGATAGTGAATATACATTTCTTGTTATACTTTCAATTATAATGTATTTTTTAAAACTATAGTTGCGTTTGCTTTGAGTATTAAGTGTAAGCTTCATTCTATCTTTATTGTTTATTGCAAGCGGAAGAAGAAGAGTGAAATAGTGCTAAAGCAACTCTATATGAGTTTTTAAAATTCAAATGCTGCAACCTAAGTAGTTACTACACTTTATTCTTTCTCTAAATTAATATTTTTCTATAAAAACAGATGAGCTCTCATCAGTTAGAATTGAGCATTTCAATAATATTGCAGCAATATTCTAAAATATTTCAAGACCAGAAATGTGTATCATTTTTCTATGAAAATATATTAGTCTTTAAATTCAATTCTGAAATCTCATTGATTTCATTATCTGAAAAATGCTAATTTTTTATTTGGGTCACTTTTCTATCAATGTAACGATGAAAGATTTTTGTAATCATATATTTTTACATTGAATCTTAAATAGAAAAATCCAATCTATATATTGTAAGAAATTACAATTATTGTTTTATAATAGTTGTTCCTATTGACAGCTGAAAAAACACATTGATTACAATACTTATTTTACTATATTGATCATATGTAGATATCAGCAAACACAACAAGCAATACTACTTGATAAACACAAGATCTACAGCATTAAAGAAATGAGGTTAGATACATCATTATTTTGATAATTATTTGACGCAAAAAAATCGCGTGAAAGAAATCTTTCTCGTTGTGCAATAACAGAGATTTAATTGTCGGCCGTGGCGAAAAATTCCAGGGCAGATCATGGAATCTCACCTGAGAGTAGTATTGCGTGTTGTTGGAGTGCCTCAGTCTTGAATCCGAATCATCGCCATCCTAAAAAGATGGAAGTTTAATCAGAAATTCTAGCGAGAATAAACTCGCCCTTACGTGCTACTTACATCACTCTCGATATCAATGTCACGATCATCGTCGCTCATCTTCAATGGAACAGTACAGATCTCTGTACAGATCAAGATATAACAACGTTTTAACAGTAATGATCGGTAATGTTTATGGTGAGCACTGAGCAGTGGTCAACATAAGTGATAAGGCGTCAAAAAGAGTATCCAAGACTACTCAATAAAGTCACTAGGCTGCGTTCGAAAATACTAGAATACCAGGGTCACCAAACTGCCATGGTTTTTCCGTTGTCAGCATTTGTGGCGCCCTCATAGCTATGACATAGGAAACTAATATTCAATATGGCTGTCCTTTCTGGCACATTCCAATTGGCATTTTTATCGCCATATTTGTTACGTGTTGCTTGATGTTGCTTGATGTTTGGCTACGTTTCTCGCATAAAAATATACTACTAGTATCATGCTAGTGTAGTAGTGTCTACTGGTATGAGTAGTGATACTACTTGTGACTGGAAATATAAATTGTGTGTAATTATAAATTCGCGTTAATGTTACTATAGTATCACTACTAAGATGAGTTGCGACACTACTAGTGTAGTAATGTACAAGTGCTATTGCTGGAACAAGCAATGGCATTGTCTAGTATACTATTGTAATACATATAAAAATGATTTGAATGCAAGGAACAGTATAGTGACGCGAATTTATTCCTGCACTAATAGTAGCACTAATAGTAACACTAGTAGTATATTTTTGCGGATTTTTTTTCAAGCTGAAAGCTTGATAAAGATAGAAAGATGATTGCAAGCGCTTAAAGCGCATGAGTGTCCCTAATGAACGCAGCTTATATGGCGATAAAGATGTCGGCCGGAAACGATTTCCATATATGACAGCTATATTAGATATTAGTTCTTCATTTTCTGTGTTATAGCTATGAAGTCACTACAAATGCTGATAACACTCGGACTAAGAGGGGAGACTGGTGGCCCTGCTAGAATACTATCCAAATGCCTTCGAGTATCATTTTGTCTTTGTTGTTTCGAAGATTAAAGCCTCTATCCTACAATGTGCTCTTTGTTTCCTATGTTTTTTTTTGGCTCTTACTTCTACCCTCTTTGCAACTATTTTATCGACAATTATATTTCTCTTCATTAACTTTTATTTCGGGCGACATAAAATAAAAAACCGATAAGAGTTAAGCCTGTTTTATAATGTGCTCTTTATTTCCTATTTCCTTTTTTACCTTTTTTTTCTCCTTTACAACCGTTATATCAATAATTGTAGTTTTTGCATATATTCCTTGTTTCTTTCGAAATTCGTTAACTTTTATCTCGGGCAATATAAAATAAAAAATCGAATAAGAAACAAAAAAAATAAGTAACAGCATATGTATTAAAGTTTAATCTTAAATATGTGTCTTTTATTTGCTCAGTTCGAAAATTAATATGGAAAACTTAAAAAGCTTGATTATATGGCAACTGTTAGTACAGTTACAATTTGGATATTTATCATTTCAGATAATTATTTAGAATATCTTCATTACTTTAAATCTTAATAAAAATGTGCTCATTGTATGTACTCATTATAAATGTACTCAATTTTCACATTTTTTGCAAATATTGCAGACTTTCTCGGTTTCGAATTCTTTGCTGCTCGTTATTCATTCGGTTGAATTTCAATGAGAGGCGGCAAAATGTTTTTTGCGTCGGAAGTGCGTCATCTCATATAAAATTTTTAACCAATAGCTACGAATTGCTACCGTAGTGTGCTGCGTATGAAAAGTCAGCTTTATAGACAGAAGATGTATATTTCTGTCCTGCTTAGTACTTTTGGCATATTTAACCCGAGTAGATTTGCACCAACCTAAGTTGGATTAATGAGTTGTATGCTCTCCTATTGATGAAACATATAACATCAACCAATAGTAGAACATTATCCAACCCAAATGGGAATAAATTCGCCGTCGAAAACACTATTTTCTTCTTTCTCATGTGCCAAAAGAGGATAGAAGAGGATAGAAAGATACTTCTGTCCTTTAAATCTTGTTCACATCTCGATGTGCATATTCCCTCTCCAGTAATATAAGCTCTATGCATAAACTATAGATTTTGTGCTGGCAGTGAATTTTGAAACACAGCCATAGTATAAGTACATACAATAGGGACACTGAACTTTTTATGTGATCTCCAATTTTTAGTGCGCATGCGTCGATTTTCAACCAGGAATATGGCTGTCTTCAGTAAGAAATTGCAGGTTAGATTAGCTTAGCTGGATCTCCTTCCCATAAAATATAATTAACTCTTTCGCTTATAATATCGTGTGAAACTCATGATAAAAAAATCAGTCAAACATGAGTATCATGGGTGAGAACTGTGGTACGTCGTTCGTACAAAAACTTAATTTTTTTTAATTTGTAAGAAAAAAGTAGGACAAAGGGTTAATAAAATTAAGTTTTACCACAGTATAAACAGTAGAGACACTCAGCGAAAAAATGCGTGTTCGCCAAGTATGGCTGCGCAGCTTTTGTTTTGGGCCAGATCCAATGAAATGCAAGATAACAAGAACGTATATATTACACAGATCCCCTGTGAGCAAATATCCGTGGCAAAAGAAGACAATTCAAGAGCTGCGCCGTAAATATTTCTAAAAAAGATAAAAAAAAGAAAAGTTATGTTACGTGCAGTATTAAACAATGCAGTAATAATAGTAAAAATTCACAATGCTTTTTTTTCGTTATCCCAAAAGATATCGTAAGGTAAGTTTATAATTTACAAAAAGTAAGTAATTTATGTTAGGTTAACTTAAACAAATGTAATTTTGTAAAAAAAAATAATATTTTTACATTGACTACGTTTACACGGCATCTTTAATTATATTTTTTAGAGCAAAGCAATGGACTATCATATGGGGCATTATATCCTTTTTCGATCCTGGATTTTTTAAACATTGATATGGCGGATGCTCACATAACTGTGACGCGAGATCAAAGGTGCCGACACAGAGTGTCCCTACTGATTATGTCCTTTGATTTTATTAAAACATTAAATCAAATTTTTTCGGAGACACTATATTGTGTAAACTGTTATATTTGTATACGATAAAACATTTTATTTAAAAATATATACGCTATAAACATTTTCACACCAGGACCAAATTATGTTTTTTTTTTTTAGAAAAATCATTCTGTAGCTTTATAAAAATTCAAATTTATAAACGCCTTTCCAATCCACAACATGGCGGCGATTTGTGACCTGGGACCCACTATATCAAAGGTGCCGACGTTCGCTGTCCACTATATGCATTTATACTGTATGCATTTATACTGTGACACAGCCATTAAAACTTTGTTCAGTCATCCGAGTTGACGATCACAACTTTTAGCACTCAGTGACTATTTAACATTGACTGTCGTGTGTTACATCGAGTCACATCGTGTCATCGTGTTTGGTCGTGTTCAAAAGTACATGATACGGGTAACCTCGCTCTTATTTTGCCATACGCGAAGAAACCCACGCAATGACGGGGATAGTGGTGGCCACCGACGAGGAGCAATTACTCTCCAGGATTTCTAACCTCATCGCCCGCGCCGCTGACGATGCGATCTCACGCGATGACCGGATCTTTCGTTTTGGCGTATCAGGTGATATTACGATTTTTTAATACAACTTATTTTATTTCGTCTCACACTGCTCGCTGCTGCTACTCGTATTTCATTGACAATGAATTTTACTACTGCCTCTATGATTTTCATGACGTTCTATGCGAGTCTGCTTTCGATACATGTACCGAGACACTACCGTGTCTCCTGAAATATATAGGGTGAATCAGAGTCGTTGAACCAACTTTTTACCTTTACCTGAGAAAATTATCGACTTCATATCTAATTGATTTATAACGAGTGCAGTCAATTATTTTCTCATAGAGTAAGAATGTTTAACGATTCTGATTCACCCTGTATATATGTATATATAGTTTCGATAAGTTCCTCACTTTTTAATCACGCGAGAATGACTCTTTGATTTTTCAGTTTCGCATAAAATCACATTCTCGTGCTGTCACGCTCGAAAACGAGCCTTGAAGTCATTTATTCATAAATGTTCACGAATTCGTTCAATAAGACTTTTTTTTTCATAAACTTCCGATTTTCGCTTGCCTTCGATATAGGGAATTGTACTTCAGTGAGCTTGTACTTTAACGAACTATAGATATGATAAATAAGAGAATTATAAGAACATTTAAAGATACTTAGTAACCATTTATTGGAAAAAATATTATTTTGCCGAAACTCTTATTTCTTACAAATTTATATATTTTGGAAAAATTGAAAAAAGTACAGAAAAGTGTAAGTGTAAAAAAAGTGATAATCGTATGATCGTATGATTCGATCATTTGACTTTGGCTGCGGTCGCGCTTTAAGTGCATGTAATTAGAGATAGGCGATTCGAATCGATCTTTTTAATCTCAATTTCTGGTTTTTTGCATTGATTTTCGTGTCTCGATTAAATTCGCAGATCGATTCTTTCACGAAAAAATCGAATTGATCATTCGACTTCGAAAGCAAGCGACGCGAGTGTGATTACCCAAGCAGAACAAGTCACTATGATGTTAAAATGACTCCAAAATGATCACTAAAAGTCATTTTTCAATCATTTCCGATTCATTTTAATGTCTGACATTATCGTGACTTGTTGTTTTATTTGGGTATATTTTTTAAATTTATAACGCATTCGATTGGACGCACTGATGCATATTAAAATCGTCGTATATAAATTAACATAGAAATGTTTATAAATAAACGTAAAAATGGGATAAATCGTGAAATACTCAATGCTTTATTGTGCTGTGAGGTAAAATATGTATTTTATAATTCGAAATATTTGCAATTTGCATTTCACTTTTACACTTTTACACTT
>Ga0157364_1002789_pt1 | contig 16610 bp, 9 predicted proteins | sample AttsexASBM2_FD_111476 | JGI IMG/M metagenome (GOLD analysis project Ga0157364, IMG submission 111476) | Fungus gardens microbial communities from leaf cutter ant in Ribeirão Preto, State of São Paulo, Brazil - Atta sexdens ASBM2 | ecosystem: Host-associated > Fungi > Mycelium > Unclassified ... | reverse complement strand
TGCGTGCGTGCGTGCGTGCGTGCGTGCGTGCGTGCGTGCGTGCGTGCGTGCGTGCGTGCGTGCGTGCGTGCGTGCGTGCGTGTGTGTGTGTGTGTGTGTGTGTGTGTGTGTGTGTGTGTGTGTACACAGGATATGTCATAATTTACCCGACAATGCTCGTGTACAGGTAGAGGCGGACTAAACTGAGTTGAAAAGTCCACCATTTTATAATTTTCGTAATAATTACCATAACAAGATATTAATTACTAAAAATTGCCGAATACTGGTCTATATCTTTAATAATTTTTTTCTCAAATACTATTAACTTTACAGAAAAACTGTAAAAGAAAAATTGTTTATTTTCTTCATATAAAGTTCTGAGAATTTTTTCAGAATTTTTTCAGAATTTTTTAATACCGTATTTTCTCATGTTAGTAAAAATAAAAAAAAAGTAGAGTTCTATGAGAAGAAAATAAACAATTTTTGTCTCTTGCTGTAAAGTTGATAGTATTTGAGAAAAAAATTATTAAAGATCAGTATTCGGCAACTTTTAGTAATTAATATTTTCTTAACTATTGCAAAAATTACAAAATAGTAGAGGACTTTTCGATTCAGTTTAATCCGCTCTACCTCCTCACGCGTGTAGTCGGAAGAATTACGGGACATCCCACATAATGTTTCTTCAACTTGTGTGTGGAAGATTTCTAATGAAGTTTCAGTAACAATGGATTTTTTTCCGATATTAGGTTATTAGCCTAATGTCTAACCCAGTCTAGGGGATCCAGATATCCACTGATATATGGGACATAGTTTTTAACGTCGGATCTGAACGGTGTTGGTGATCAAGTTTTAATCATCAAATGGAGCTATTTTCGATTCCTAAAACACAAAAAATCGCGTATGTGGGCGCAGGTGAGATTGAACCAGATCTACAGATCACGAGTCAATCGCACCAAGCCATTCGATGCTTTATATATGCACATATTACCCATCCACACACACATACACACACACACACACACACACACACACACACACACACACACACACACACACACACACACACCAAATATATACACATACATATACACAAAGAAGGTATTCAAGACAAGTCACCAACTTTGTTATTGTTAGCAAAAGAAAAAGATACTTCAAACGATAGAAATCTGTTTGATTTCAAGGGAGATATCCGAAGAGATATTTTGATTAATTAGGAGGATAAGAATATTTCAAGGTCGCCAACATGTTTTTAAATGAAATGAGATATTTTTTATTCCTTTCATAATTTTAACAATGAAAGGCATACAATGATATGTCATTCAAAGTTGGTTTCGAAAAAAATAATTTATAAATGAAAAAATCATTTTCTTAACTTACTATTTAGATATATCACATTACATGTTCAAAACAGTATTTTTAAGCATGCGTACTCTAAAGCGATTCGATGAAATATAGTACATTTTAAATTTTACTATTATTAAACATGACTATTATTTAAATGGTCTATTTTAAGTGACTCTTCTTGTATACATACACATATACAATATGCATGCATGTATAAATAAATTCTATATACATATATTCTACATATTTTATGTTTGTATGTTTATATCTTATCGTAATTTCGATTATTCTTTGCTGTTGCAGGAAGCGGTGGCAAAGATGGAAAGGGCAGCAAAGATAGTAATTTACCCTCTGGTCCTTATGCCGGTAAGTTGTATATTTATTTTCTTATATTAATTATAATATTTCAAATATAAAGTTTTTAGCAAAATTTTGGTTTTTTAAATCTTTTTGCATGAACTATTCTTTGTCGACTCAGGACTACTGTTCCTAATTTAATATTCATTTGTAATTTAATTCATTTTGTAAATCTAAAAATGAAATAACTAATTTAGATATTAATAATATATAAAATGCATTGAAAAAAGAAGTGTTCAATTTTAAGATATTAAAATGTTTTATTCTTGTCTCCATTTTTTAAACACTTAAAAATGTTTTAGTTTTAAAACACTATGTTTTTTAAATACAAATATGTATTTTGTCTATTGAAAAAGTTTATGGGGACAAGAATAAAACACATTACTTTTTACAGTGTGTGCTCTGTGTTTGAAGGCGCAGAAAGTTTCGTAATGTAGGTTATTAGACAGTAGCAATACTAATACCATTACATGTAAATGTATTAATATCATTATCTATATCTTGAACAAGAATATCTATATCTAGAACAAGGATTTTGAAGCAATCTTTAATCCTTAATGTGTACATATGGTTGGATCATTCGTGTTCTGCACATTTCTTCTTTTTTTGTAAACTAGAAGAATTAAATAATTAGTTATACGGTAAAAAATAATTGTGTTGGAAACGGTTCATTCACGTTTTTTGCTGTTAAATAAAAAGATACATAAATATTTAAAAATAATGGACAAGAGTAACTCCATAGAAATCATTGCATAATCTTATAAAATATATTCATGTCTTCATTAGTTTGCTGTTACAATGAGTTTCGGCTCACTTTCAGCAAAGTAAAAACAATAATCCAATGGATATAAAAACCAAGACCACAGATTTTTCGAATGTACAATGGATGCAGTCTCAAACTTCAATGTTTAAGAATGTAACTGTCAATTAGTTCCAAGACGAAAAAACCCTGCTTCAGATAAGAACGTAATAATCATAATATTCATATAAAGATCGTAAAAATAAATTATCTTAATTTAAAACATTGCAACAATGTATCCTAACTGAATTTTTTAACATATTCGAGTGTTAATTTAACATAATATAATTATATTATTTAAAGATTTTGTATTAAATTGATTTTCATCGTTTCTTAATTAATGTCAAAATGATACAATTTATAAGTAAATGAATAAGTAACATAAAAATAATGTTTTAAAACGTAAATTTTAGAAAGAATGAATAAAATATGGGTTGATTTAATATATCATAAATGTAATTTTACTGAAAAAGTATGCTTTTATGATTTGTTTATCAACTGAATCAATATTACCTTTTTTGTATTCATTCTTTTAAATATATAATATTTGAGTAAGCTTTTAGTAAGTTTAAATAAGCTTTTAATATATTCATCTTATAGCTTATTTTAAATTAACCCAAAAATTTGAATGAACCGTTTGGGACATGCAATTTATATTAAATTCGATTTTTTTCCAACAATATATGTATAATTTATATAGAATTTTTTTAAATCAATCAATCTTCTAAACAATCTTCTAAATATTTTCTAAAGATGTAAATTTAAAGATATAAATTATATGTAATTATATATATATATATATATATATATATATATATATATAGAATTACTTAATAATTTTTGTATATTTATTAAAATAAATTCAGGACCTGAATGATCCATCGTATAAATCAGAAAATCATTATGTATACTGAGATAATGTGCTTTTTCTTAGCAAGAAACCAAAATTCTTAATTTCAGTGTTAAAGAATCACAGCGATGTACAGCTTTGCGCGACAAAATTGTCCGTCTGATTCATTTTCGCAGATTCTCGTGGATAATATTTTGACTACTTCTTGCTCTCTTATTTGCTCTCTTTCTTTTTCTTTCTTTTCAATAATAGAGTTCGATTCGAAAATAGCCGAGCGTGTGCTCGGCCTCCTGGAAATCTCTTAGTTTCATAATCCGTTCCTTCAGCGAAATAATATAGCGATACGTCCGTGAATTTGACACTTTAATGAAACTTAATACAAATCTCATAGACCGGTTTTCATTCACAGTCCGTTTTTATTTTAAGATCGTCTTAAATAATGTTTTAAGATACTAATAATACAATTCTCTTGATTCGCGATATCTTAAGACTGTACTTAAGACGCTCTTAAAAGATCAATTATTTTAATACTATAAAGAGCATCATTGTCAATATTAAAAATAATTATCTAAAAGAGCATTAAAAAATGAGCTTGATTTTATTTAGCTCAAAAAAATATTTTTAATATTTTTTATTATAAAATATTATTTTATTATTTATTATAAAATATTTTTAATTATAGTTTTTTGAAAAAAAGAGAGAAAATGAATATTTAGAAATTATCAAGAAATTACATATAGCATACATAATTTCAACAAAGATTAATACAGATATTACATATAAAGTGAAATGAGAATTATAATTAAAAAACTTAACTAAAACGAAAATTATCAGTTTTTATAATTATTTTGATGTCTAATATGAATTTAACTTGAAAAGTTTTTTCTAAAATTATAAATAGAATATTTAAAATTTTTAACTGGAATAAAACTTCTTAAGAAGATTTTCCTGTCTTTTCATTTAATATAAAAACTTAATCTTTTGAAATTATTAAGTTTATGATTAATATGCAAGCATTCTTGAATTCTTTCAAATTTTTTTGACCATTAGTTTTCTTTAAATAAATTATTAAAATAGCTTAAATCTTATGAAAAGAGGAGTCTTCAATTAATCTAATTGAAGACACTAATTTAATCGCAAATAAAAGATAATAAAATAATTTTGAATAAGAATTTTGAAAAACTGTATAGTCATATGAAGGAATGAACTTTAAAGTACATTTTGGAACTAAAAAAATGAAATTTTATCGTATCATTTATAAAACTATGTTCATAAATTATACTATTTAGATTATATGTTGTGCGACATAACTTCAATGTCAATTAATCGATGTCATGGAAAAAAGAATAGCATTTTTTTTTGTATTTCCAGTACATTTTTTTCTCTTACATTTTATTCATTATTTATTATTTAAAAGATCAAAAACTTCTGTATTAAAAAATATGTGACTCCTCTTCTCTTTTTTTTGGAGAACTTAAATGGCCTTATATAATTTATGATCTCTCTATGATATAATGAATCAGATGTTTATTATAACTGTAAACTGTAACGAAAATCTTATTAATTTTAATTTTTATAACAAACTTTTTAATGGGATTGAAAAGTATTTGTCAACATATTTCATTTTAAAAGAAATAAAATTTATGCACAATACACGTTACGGGCAATAACTGTGATGAAGTATGTTAAAAATTTTTAATCTTAAAGTTTTTCAAATTATTATGTAATAGATATTAGAATTCAATATTATATTTAATATTAAAAAACAGTTATTCTCTTTTTCGGATTTTCTTTTTCGGAAAAAGTTTTTTATTAAATTACGATTGTTTTTTATTATATTTTCTGCTAAATACAAAATATATTATTTGTAGCTATCCCTAATTTTGATCACTAGAAGGAAATCAAGGAAACTCTCCTATTTCGTCGATATAATCATACAATCTGTTTTATATTTGGTCCATAACCGAATTTAGTGCGTATCGTGGCATGAAATAAGTATAGGATCATGTGTAGGTATACCAAAATATCGCGGTTCTCTCGACACGCTCACTTCGTTTCTCCTCTGCTGTGGACGCTAACGCGTCTATTAATATTCACCAGTTATTTTTGGAAACGAGTGCTTACGGAGGTCTGCTTTTTAATGTGCATAAAGTTACATCCCCGCGCATCGAGATATTCAATGAGAGCTCGTGATCGCTCCCGCTATGTCAACGTATCGTCGCAACTTAAATTATGAAAAGATACCAATAATTTTAACGATGTGTGATATGAATTATTAAAATTTATTAAATTTATAAAATTATCAAATTATTAAAAATAGAGCAATATAATGCAAAAAAGTTAAATTAGAATTAATTTATTTAACATAATAATTAATAAACAGAATGTCCAGAAAATCAACTATAGTACTTCGGGAAGAGGGATCCAAAAAGAAGACAAAAAAGTATACAAACATAAGTCCGGAAATAAGACATTTCAGAATTATAGCCACTTCTGTGTTAAAAAACCTTATTTAATTTGATTTAAATATCTGTTTATGTTTATCATTGATTCTAAAAATAATCGTATTTATTTAGTTATCGTATTTACAAATATCATAAAATTAAAAAAAATAAAAAATATAAAGTTAAAAAAAATTAAAAAAAATGAAAAAGCGATGCCAAGCGTGAATTATGTTGCCTTCACGCATCCTGGGTAACATAAAAATAGAGTCCGCGAAGTATATTTATATTATAACACTATGAAATAAGTTATTATTATTATGATTATGAAAAATAAATTATTTTTTTTAACATAAATGTGCTATGACTCGAAAACAATTTATTTTTCGATCTATGTTTGTATAACTATTTTTCCTTCTTTTTGGATCCCCAATCATTTTTCAAAGTAAGACAATTTTCCAGATATCAATAGAATAATAATAATCAATATTATTATTATTATCCAAACACAAATACATCTCAAACTCGTAACTCATACATCTTTTTTGGATCGTAACAGTAATGTCAAAAGTTACGTGAATTTGCGGAGAATGTTCTCAAATTTGTCGTTCCATTTTACCTATAGTAGTTACATAATAGTAATATGATTTAAATACGAAACGGCGACAGAATTGATATAAAACAATTATGTATTGAGATGAAATGCATATATAACATTTTCGCATTGTAAAATTTGTCACTATGACATCACAAATGGGTGAAATTGTTATTTATTTATTACTTATTGGCATCGACTCAATTTCTTTGATTTGAAGAAGTTTTGATTATTTCTTGCTATTAGAATTTAAAAAATTAATAATTTATGTAGTTTTACAATTCTTTTTTTAAATGAAAGAAATATATTTTTTAAATATAAAGAAATATATTTATGTAATAAGAAATTTTCTTAAATAAAAATATTTATTTTATAATAAAAAGATTACGGTTATATCTTAACGAAAAAAATAATTTTTTTTTGTTATTATTTACTTTTGGTTTTTCCAGTTCAATTTATTATTTACTGTTTTGCATACCTATTATATATATATTCTTGTCTTCTTAATTATAATTAATTATTGAAAAACGCATCGCCGCCAAGATTTGAATCTAAAATCCCTAGAACAATAGCCTACGCTGAGCTAATCGCATGCTTGTGATCGAGTCATTGCCATCGAGCCATTACTTATACCTCCTATTGTAACCATTCCTTATATTAATTTCATGTTTCTGCTTCAATATTATTAATATTTGAAGAGATTACATGGAAACAAAATAATACGTTGGTATTTATTCACTTAATTAGGAAATAATAATGATCTATTCATGTTAAATATTTATTTTTGTATCTATAAAGGAAAAATCTACATGACAATCGTATATATTATTATCTAATTGCATAAAAATAATTAACTGATACTATAATAGAAGCAAACTATATAGTATCTAACTTATCTTTTGGACTTTATTTACTAGCGATACTGATTATTTTGATTATTTGTTATATTGACGAATAATGAGAAATAATTTGCAATAGTACTTATTAATCGATCATTTTCTTCAATTTATCTTGAATATCTTATTAATTTACTTGTTGTCCCTTAATACATTTATGTAACAAAGTCACTTCTCTCAAAGTGCAACAACAAATATAATGAAATATGCTCAAACACTGAAAAAGTGACATATAATTAATGAAATTATGTTAGTAGTGATATAATTTTTTAGGAAAATACAATCTCATAATTTTAGTGATATAACTGTTACAGACTATAGTATACATTTCTGCAGATGTAATCAAAATATGTATTATTTATATCTCTTTCCATTATGGCTTAGTGATGTAAATATATTTTGTATTTGTTATGTCTCATTCATAAAATAGTATATGGATGTAACATAATTATATTTACATAATTATGTTATGTGTCTAAATATATAACAAAGACATGTAACAAAATTATCATATTTTCATCAAGATATCTCGTTTAAATATGCCATAAAACTATTTTGTTGTTATAAAATCACAAAGACTGAAATGACAAAAAATTATATAACAGTCCCAAGTCATGCTGGGTATTAATTATAGTATTTATTATATATTGTCTAATGCATATATTATCTATTATAGAAGATGAGTCATTTCAAGTACTTTGGAGAATACTTAGAATATAAAGTATAGAGTATAGAGAATATAAAGTAAAATATAAGTCAATTAAAGTATTTTGGAGAAAAATAGTTTATACAAAAGTTGTTTGATTTGGAGGGAAACACAAGATGGTTGCCATTGATTTGAAGAGCTGTTTGAAGATTACGTAAAGGTCATCATTAATTTCTTAAATAGAACTTTATATATTTCATTGCACATTCTTATAGCTTACCTCGAGAACTTTCGAGAAAATACTATAATAAAATGTTTTTTTATTAAATATTTTTCGAGTTATAAGGCTTGAAAGTTACGATGTTGCCGATATTAGCATCATTAAAGATATCCGATCAACGGTTAAAACCTCTTGAATGTTTTCAGAATCATAACCTAGACAATATTTGTCAAGGTCAAGGCCAGAAGTTGTTTCTTTTATTTTCATTTTTGCACTAAAAATTCATTTTTACGCTAATACCGGCGGCGCTGTAACTTTCAAGCCTTATAATTCTAAAAATACTTAATGAAAAAACATTTTATTATAATTAAGAACATGCAATAAAATATATGGGCTTTTATTTTAAAAAATTGATGATCCTTATGTGATTTTCAAACTCTCCAAGGTTTCCAAAATTAATGGCATCATTTTATGTCTCTCTTCCAAATCATACAATTTTATATGAAATTGTATGATTCTTTAAAATACTTTGTTTCCGAAACATAAATCAGTAATGATTTAACTAACTCACCCTGTTATCTATAAAATTAAAGACAGAATTAGGTGTAATATTTAATTTTGGATTTATAACAAAAAAAAATTTTTGAAATGACTATTAAAAACTATTAGAAATTATTTTTCTATAAATATAAAAATCACATATTTTTTTTTATATTTATATTATATGTAACAGTTATATTTAACAGTATTTATAATTTAATAAATGAAGTCATTATTTTTTTATTGCAAATCATAAATAAAAATTATTGTTTATTAAAATTGTTGGAAAATCACTCTCTCTTTAAAGATTTATATATCTATTATTATCCTAATATAAAATATAAATGAAAAAACATTTTATTGTAGTATTTTGGAAAGTTCTCGAGGTAAGCTATAAGAATGTGCAATGAAATAGATATAGAGTTCCATTTAAAAAATTGATAATGACCTTTATGTAATTTTTCTTTCACATATCTATTTTCTCACATTGAATATAGATAAAATTAATGTATTTCCTGTACACTTGACATACCTTATCGATAATCTGCGATAGCTCAGATAACGATAATAACATTCCAGAGAGTAGAATTTGTAGGACCTTTTTATTTGCACTTTTAAATAAGTAAGTATGTGTAATGTAAATTGTATTGAGTTAATTCCGAATTAACTTAAAATTCGACACTTTCTGAATGTTAAAAAATTTTCTAAAATTTTTTTATCCATTACTCTTGGATGGCGCATAAACGCGAGGATTTTCAAGTAAGAAAATATTAATAGTTTGACCTGCTTGGAACGCATCCAATAATAGGCATTCTATATAACTGCGTTTAGGTCTACATACAAGGATGAGATTCTCATATTGTAAAAATTTTATTATTAAGATTTTGAACATTAAAATGTGTTCAAAAATTAATTATCCAAAATTTTTAAAAATACAAATATCAAAATTAAAAATTGAATTTGAATTTTATGGAATAATCTCTTATTTCTGTATGTATACATGTTCTAAACATAATTTTAAAAAATAAAAAAGAATAATTAGTTCAATATTTCTGACATTATATAATTTTTAATCCGCTAATGAGCAATTTATTACTAAAAAAAACAATTTAAATAATGTATTTTTAAGCGTAAATTCTCGAAAACAGTAATCATCTATGCAGTTATTCTTGATTATCTAACATTTTAATCAATGTCTGGGATTTCATTTTATCACTACTTTCGGTATTATTATATTATAAATATAAATATAAATATAAATAAAGAATTGATATTATAAGTTTCGTAGCACTCTTTACAAATTTACTAATAACAAATTTCGATTCGATTTAATTCGATTCCAAAATTACTTTCATTCGACTGAATCAAGAAGTTCGTATTTTCTGTTCTCAATAAGAGTCTTGCAATTTTCTGAAACAAAGTCATAGATCGATATTCAGAGTCCATTCTTATTCAAGAATTTAAGTAAAGTCTTAAATAATGTCTTAAGATGCTATGTCCCTCTTATAGGATCGTGGATCTTAAAATTGTACTTAAGACAGACTTAAGTATAAAAATCAATTATAAATACTAGCCTTAAAATAGTAGATTTTTCCGCATTTAGGACGCAAAGCGTCCTCTCCATCAGCTGATGGCTACGCGAGAATGACACGTGAGTGAGTAAAGCAGAGACTTCATTGAGAGTTTCACATCAGGATTTAACGTGCACTGAAGTTCCTTTTGAAGGAATCGATCACGGATAAGTGAGGATAAGGAACGGAACTCAGAAAAGCCGTGCGAGAATCACACGCGCACGACAAACACTCGGGATACTGCGCGAGAGATCGGACACACCCAAGAGCCTGCGTTTCTACATCCTATGGATATACACTATCGGTATTGATCCACACGCACCGGCTCTCTTCCACAACAGGGCCCTATCTTCCTTCCTTTCTTTCTTCCTTTCATCCCTCGACCGTTTATTGGCCGCTCCAATATATCATTTTCTATTATTTTCTCTCTTTTTCTCTTTGTTTCTTGATTCATTACTTTTTAATATCAAGAAACAAAAAGAATGAATCTCAATCGTGGGTCAATTCCTATTTCAATTTCCAGAATATTTAGAAAAATTTAGAAAAAAATCATAAATTCGAAAAAGTTTCTAAGTCACAATTATAGAATCATTTGAAATGTGAAATCTCTCGAAATTGTCAACAAAAATTACAAACGAGGACTAATGAGAGTTATAGCGATAAATAATGCGTAATAGTTTTGTTTAAAAATACCAAGTTTATTTCATAGACGTTTCAACTTTTTTTCGGGCTATCTTCGATATACAGTAATAAATTCAAATCAGCAATCAGATAAATTATCCACTCAGTTATTTAAAATCAGTTGATACTTAGTTGGAAAGTCAATTGACAACAAACAGAGAATCGATACAAAATTTATGTTCTGTAAAACGATACAATAAAATAATAAAAATTTCCAACATTAATTACAGTAAGATTCAGGAAATTGACTCTCTTTTTGTCAGAGAAGCAGATAATAAAAAATAAAATAATATAATTCCGTTAATCAAGTGATCCAAGAGAATTAATAAGAAATAAGAATAAATAATAAATAAGAAATTTGTATCAAAAATCAAAATAGAGTTAAAAGTAAAATAAGCCATGTATATCAATCAAATAAAGAAACAAAATTATACATTATATATAGGGTTGGCAAGTAACTTGCAACGAAATTACAGTTAGAGTTACTTTTTTTACTACTTTAACTTAATTATGTTTTTTAGTAATTAGTAACTGATTTAATAGTTGCTTTTATAGTTATTTTATATATTAAAAGATTTGTTCGCGTCGCACATGCTCCAACATGCTCCAATATGCTTCTACAAAGAGTAAAATGTAAACATATAATGAAACATTTTGAAGCCTTCTATATATGAAATTTCATCAATGATTCAAGATACAAGACAAGTAAGATTTTGAGGAATTGTCTATATTGTATCATAATATATACATCACAGTCGTAATGAAAAAATAAGATAATGAAAACGTTTATGTACATCTCAATACAAAGTATCGCAAATGTAGATGACTTGAGTGCAGGTAACTTGGAACTGAAATCACCTACATTTGCGATATATATTAATGTATCTTTATATCAAGATAATCAGTACAAATTAAAACTGTTGAAATAATTAAGAAAGATCCCATCGCTTAAGCTAAAATTTAATTATTTCGTTATCTAATATAAAATGAAGAATTTTTTTGTAAAATTATATAACATATTATATAACATATTGTATATATAATTATATAATTTTCAAGAGAAATATCATTGCCGTAGAATTACTTTTTTTATATTTTTGGAATAAAATTGTATAACATGTAAACGTAAGTTTTTCTTTGATTGTCCTAATAATATCGAAGTTAGGGAGTGTCCCGTTAGTTTACATTCTCGATTCACACATCATTCATATCAACGGTCAATTTTGATTATATAACCTATTTTGATACCGAAAATGAGCATCAGCATGAAAAAGCACCTTTAGAATAGAAGATTTATTAGATAGAGATCAATAATCATTGACGAACACACACATGAAAAATATATAATAAAATATATAATAAAAAAATATATAATAAAAATACAATATATATTTATAGATGAAACGAAGAATAAAATATAAATAAAATACAGAGTACAATTATCGACAATTAATTAAATTTGCAATTATTAATAAATGTTTGATTAATACATTTTGTTAAATTCCTGATTTTTTATTATATAAATGCTCCATAAATAAAGATGCATACTTGTAATGCTATAATATCTTATTATATATTGCCGCAAAATTACAATATTTTTCTCTACACTTATCATCTCCATTGATAATCTAACTCGGACTATAACATTAAAATTACATTAAAATTTATTAATTTTAAATAAAAATCGAGTATTATTAAGTTTTAAACATACATATCTATACAAAATCAATAAATTATTAAATTTATAACACTATATTATCAGTTTTTTACTCTTAAGCTGGGTTGTTCCAACTTTCGTAAATTTCAACTCTTTGTCTTAGTTTAATACTGCCAATTAAACATTTACTTATAATAAATAAATATTTGTTCAATAAAAAAAATGATTGTTAAATCAAATTAACATTTCTTGTATCAAATAAATATATCTTTATATTTAATAAATATTCAGTTGACAGTATTCAATTAAATATTTATTAAAACTAAATATTTATTAAAATTGACTATATTTTTTTTCAGTGTATAAACATACGCTATTATACGTATAAAAATCATATATATTACATTATGTGTTAGTACATATCCTGATCCTAACTAACAATTGTATATGAAAAAAAATTAGAAAATTATATAGTCTTATTATCAATTTCTAGCATCGACTCGTAACTACACACATTTGTTTTAAATTTATAAAAATGTTATATTTTGTATGAAATAAACTTCAGCCAAAAACACATTTAAAAACATAAGACATAAGCAACAAGCGAATTAACTAAGCACAATAGAGAACATAAAGCAATAATCTTACATTCTTTATTGTGATTGACTAATTCGCTTACTGCTTACGCGGCGTCTTATTGCCTTACATTTTCGTATGTGTCATGAACTTTAATCCGGGATAGGGATTACATGGAAGAGTAATACTATCCTTTTAGAAATGAATGATAGAAGTTTTAATACATATAAGAGAAAAAATTGCACGAAAATTTCATGTTATGTAAGAGTGTAATATTGATATAGTAGTATGTGTCAATATTTCGTAAATTGTATGTATTATAAATTGTACGTATATAAATTGATAAAACAGCGATCCTATCGAAGTTTAATTTTATTTCCATTAAGAAAATAATATTACTTTTATCTTTTTATACATGTTTTGATAATAGTTACTAATGTCTAAAAAAGTGTTATTTCATTTCTTAATTTTTAAAATTATTATTTTCAATAATAAGATTCATTTTCTACCTTTTTTCGATCGTATATAGAGATGTCTTTATAGTGAATGACTTTATATAACTCAATGAATATATAAATGCGAAAATCTATAATGTATCATTTAAAAAAGGAAATGTATGGCAAGCGTAGAAACACATTTGCCACACAAATATAATGGGTTTTATAAATCATAAGTATGACAGACTCGACCATTCGAATAATGCCGGTTAAGAATTGACTGTAAATGTTTTCATCCCGGACGGGTACTTTTCTGTTTCCAGGATGCGCAGACAGCGGCGACGCTCCCAAGAAGAAAAGTTTTTTCAAGGGATTCTGGAAACGATCACGTCACTATTCTCTGGAAAACCAATAGCCCAGGGGCACGAGGATGATAAGTCACCACCATCACCAGTGGTATAGGCAGATGCGACAGCAACAAAGGCAGCGGGGCATTGCAGCTACCACGACCCTCACAAATAAATCTTGCTGCTGTATCGTCTAGTAACCCCGATTTACATCAACGTATATCAACCGCGACCATCTTCTCTTCAACCCGATGTCCATTTGCACTCACGACAGTGCATCTCCGCGTTCCTCTCGTAAACGGAATTTGCACGCGTTTCACTCTTCTCCCCTCTTCCCCGTCAAATCTGATGATTACATTTTACATTAGCATGAATGATCCCAGTTAACGCTAATTATTCATGAAAAGTTCGATTTGTATTCTCAATGTGCCGAATATTCCGGAACAGTAAAAGAATATTCAAATATTAATGAATATGTGTTCAGAATATTGTATGAATACCTTTTGTATATATACAGGGTGTCTCAAAAATAAGGTAGGAACCGTATTGAGGATAAAAAAGGAAACATATAAGCCATGTGCGATGAAGCCGTGTCGCGCAAATCGTAGCACATTAGCTTATTTTCTTTTTTAATTCAAAAACTACAGCGAATATCTCAAAATGATCAGATTTTTTTACTCCCCTTGACCCATTCTACGCCCCAGCAACGCGGCTCCTACCTTATTTCTGAGACACCTGTATATCACGAAAATCACTCACTCGCAATCAGAAATGATAATGGAATCGACATCGAATCGATTTTTTATCATTTTTATCATTTCTGATTGGGCAAGCAGTATGCAGAGAGCTGCGACGGAGATGCATTAACTCGTAAATATGAATGACATGGAAAAAAAGCACACTATTTCATCTATGAAGTGGAGGCGACAAGTAACTACATGCTTTGTAATCGAAAATGATACGTGATTTGATCCCGCTCGTGCTCTATAATTTTTTTCGTATTTAAGGAATGTTTTTTCAATATACACGGATTAAGTATACACTTCTGTTACCCCCTTTTGTATATACACATTTTCATTGGGGCTATATGTAGTTGTATTCATTTTTAGGGGTTTTTTGTAAGTTTTATCCCTTATTTCATCCACTGGGTTATAATTTACGTTTATCCAATTTCGTTTGCTTTTAGTATCAGGAATTAATTTCTCATGTATGTGCAGAAATAGATTCCTAAATAGTGCAATAATTAATTTCATTGGATTTCAGTAAAAAATTTCCTGTAAAATAAGTCTTCAAAATTGGGCTCTAAGGCGAAAATACTTGAAATGTGTTTTTAACAGTACAATTTTGTTGTTTAAAAGTTTTTTTGTTTAAAAGTTAATTCAAAACCTAGAATTTCTGAAAAAATTATTATTTTTTATTAATTAATTTTGTTTAATATATATATGGAACATTCTCTGATATGTAACGATATATACGTAAGGAATATTTAATGATTATTTGAATTTTGTTTTTACATTCGATAAATATTTTGGAATATTCTGCAATACTCTTGGAACGTTATTTTGGGATTTTAGGAATATTTTGCGAATATTTTAGGAATATTTAGCATTAGCTGGAATCTTTGCATCATTTGTGAACCAAAATAATATTCTGTGTATAATTTAATGATTTTGGGAGTCATACCAGGTGTACAAGTATGAAATGACGATTTTTTTCCCAAAAAAAATACGTTAAATTCGGAAGGATGATAAAAAGAGAGCAAGTGCGTGATCCATCGATGCAAACAAGTGGTAATCGGAAGGAGCCAAGTCTGGTGAGTAAGCCGCATGGGATAGAACTTCCCAGCTGAGTGCTTCCAACGTGTCCCGAACTGATTTTGCCGTATGTGATGGAGCATTGTCATGGAGAAAAATGATCTTGTGTTGCCTCTTTTAGTATTCTGGTCGTTTTTTAAGCAGCGAACGATTCAAATCGATCAATTGTTGATAGCGTTTGGTATTAACCGTTTCGCCAAGCTTCAATAGTTCATAATAGACCACTCTCTCCTTCTGGTCCCACCAAACACAGAGCATCGTCTTTCTGCCAAAGCGATTCGATTTTGCGGTCGATGTGGATGGTGCATCTGGGTCTACCCATGATTTTTTGCGCTTGGGATTCTCAAAAAAAATTCACTTTTTATCCCCAGTAATGATACGATGCAAGAATGACTTTCTTCTGTATCGTTCGAACAAAATTTCACATGTGTTTTTGCGCCTCTCTGTCTCTCTCATTCAATTCATGTGGCATCCATCTGCCGACTTTCTGAATCTTTCCCATCTCTCGTAGGCGATTGGAAACAGCTTGTTGACTAACGCTCAATTGCTCTGCGAGCAATTGTTTTTGTGTTTGTGAATCATTTTCATCCAGCAATGCTTGCAATTCCACGTCTTCATACTTTTTTGGACGGTTTTCCGTGTTCCTTGTCTGCAATATCGAAATCTCCAATTTTGAAACGCTGAAACCATCACATGTTTTTTGCGATGGAGCATGTTCACCATAAGCTTCTCCAAGTAATCGGTATGATTCCGCAGTAGTTTTCTTCAAATGAAAACAAAAAATTAATGCTGTCCGCGAATGCTTCTTATTTGGTACAAATTTCGTCATATTAAACACAGCAACACAATACTATGCAAAC
>Ga0157364_1002787_pt1 | contig 16612 bp, 8 predicted proteins | sample AttsexASBM2_FD_111476 | JGI IMG/M metagenome (GOLD analysis project Ga0157364, IMG submission 111476) | Fungus gardens microbial communities from leaf cutter ant in Ribeirão Preto, State of São Paulo, Brazil - Atta sexdens ASBM2 | ecosystem: Host-associated > Fungi > Mycelium > Unclassified ... | reverse complement strand
GTGTGTGTGTGTGTGTGTGTGTGTGTGTGTGTGTAATGTTTACCTTGTTTAAATAGGGGAAGAAAATTGAATCGAGCATGATTAGCGTCGTTGTGCTAATCGATTGTTTTCACTGGCAAAAGAATCGGCGAAGAATCGAACAAGGTGAAGCAATAGACTTTTGCATTGCATAGAAACTCGCTTTCGATACTTTCGCGTTTGTCACATTATCAGGCGGAACACGTTCTCCCTGACCCATCGTGCCGCAATTGTATTGTTCTCTTCCCAAAAATTTAGCATCTACATACAAAGTCCGGCTTTTTATGTAATATGCACAATGTCACTTTCCTTGACGTATCTTATTCGATTAACACTTACGAGATCTCTGATGAACCTCCGGTAGATTTTACGACGAGTGCGCTGATCCAATAAAATCTTCCGAAAACGACCCGGGCCCAGTACCAAACGGAGGAATCACACACCGATGGTGAAGTCTTATCCTGCCAATGATATCTCGTGCACTAATGATCGACGTCCTCAACTGGCGACCGTTGCCGGTATCGAGGAATATCCCTTCCCAAAAGCCGCATCTGCGCCGAGGATATCCAACTAGGAAGTTCGGCTTTTGGGTGGGAGGTTCAGAGTGGCTCAGAAAACTTTGATGGCTAACAAGTTTTAATATATGATTGATCCCGCGAATAAAATAAAAAGGCCAAATCAAAGTCTTTAATTAAAAGGGGTGAAATCATTCTGCTAGAATCTATGCATCGATAATCGATCCAATAATTGCACGCGTAATAAGGATTATAATAAAATTAAACAAATGGTATTCATGTTTTAATAACAGACTCAAATTTTCTTTATTTCATGTTTAAATTCTTTTTAAAGATCCTGAGCACTTACTAAGATTAATGACATTATTTAAGAAAATTCTTGCAAAATATAATAAAAATATTTTTACTAACAATATTTGCATTTGATACAATACGCTCATAAAATATAATAAAAAGTTTTCTTTTATTTTGAAATAGAATAAAATCTATTTATTTTAATTGAATATTTTTCACGAAGTGAAACCTTGTTTCTGGTTAGGCGTGATTCAATTTCAAATATATGATTATTTATTGATCATCGGAATACAAGGGGAATTTCCCAATGTATTTTACAAATCCAATCTATCGATTACAAATATTTTATTAAAAAATATTTTATATAATTTCATATTTTAATCATATTTTAATATAATTTTTATTTACATTAAATATATAAAGTGGAATTTTTATATTTCTATAAATAAATATTAATATATTTTATAAAAATTTTTATTTATGTATTTTTTCTTTGACGTCAAAATCTGAAGAAATAAAATAATAAATAAACAAATTTTAACAGAATTGAATTTATGAATAAATTCATACCTTTACATGAAAAATCGTCAAATTTATTATTAAAAATAATTATATTGTTTCTAGACAATAAATTATGAAATTTATTATTTAAAGACTATATTTGTCTGCTTCATTATTGATTTTAATGTCGCTCTTCCGTCAATATCCTTGAAAAATCTGATATAGCAAGATTATCACTATAGGCAATATTATCGATGCAAAGCTTTGCGGAATCGCGCCGTTCCTTGTTTACCGAGGGAAGTGATATTTGCATTGTTTCATAGTAAATGTGTTAATACTACAAAAGATAAGAAAATACGTTCTGAAATCGAATGTAAAGGAAATAGAATTGCATAACAGTAATATATATATATATATATATATATATATATATATATATACATATCATAAAAATAGAGTTGTACAATATTTCCTCTCCATTTTACGTTAAAGTCAATTAATGATTTATTAAAAAAAAATCGCTTGTTTTTTTATCATCTTTACAATCAGAGTGACATATCTATAATTTGAAAATTTTTCACTAGTTCGTGTACTTTTTTATAAATCATACATACGTATGTAGATAGAATACATTATCGAACGTATATGATAGGCATAATTACTACATATATATCATGATTCGATTAACAGCCATTTGAAAGCTGAGCATGCACGGACAACGCTAATATTACGTTTCGGTCCTCGCATCGAGGAAGCGCTTTCGTACTGATGTTTTATGGAAAACGCGTCCGAAGCGACGAATATGAATTCGTCGCGAAATCAAGACTGAGGAAGAAGTTACGCATTATGCGAAAATTCTCTAACAATTCATCACTTCCTTATTTTTTTCCCATAAATAATTATATATAATACCTATACGATCTCAATTAAATATTGAGTCATTAAAGATATCCATGGATACAATAAATAATTCAATAGCTAAGTCGAAGACTAACTTCCAACATTTGTGATCAAAGTCTTAAATTCTTTAAATCAAAACTATAAACTACTTTTCCTACACTCTAAAAATTTCAAAGGAAAGGTTTTTAAAAAATTGACATTTAATACTTCATTATTTTGTAAAAATACATGTAAATAAATATACAAACACAGATGCAAAAATATTATTTCATTGAAAAGGGACAAAAAAAAAGACACTGTCATAAGCTGAAAAATTACACTCTGTCTAAAGAGGTCAGAAATTCGCAGACGAAAGGATTGTCACTTGATTCATATCGACACAATGGAAGATCGTATGGAATCGGAAATATCGGAACGGCTGGATCTTCTTCATCTTTAATAGGAAATGTTGTTGTCCCAGTCTGAATACAAACAACGTTCGGATGTAATAATTAATGTTGATTGATTAAAACATGCGCCTCTTTCTGTACATTTCTGTAATATATTCATAACATTTAACATGTCATAAACTATTAAGTAATATGATGCTTACGATAAGTTTTGGTATGAATATAATGCCAGCTTCGTAGCTCATTATGTAATGATTATTTCGTTGGACTCCCCATGCAGCTTTACTTAGATTTGCACTGGTAAGTACAAACCAGGAAATGCTTTTCAAATCGGGCGAAATTCTTGTGTAGGATTTAATATGAGGCATCGCACGATCTCGTCCTGTTCGCTTGGCTTTCCATTGGCTATAGAAATAAATATCAAATTCTATAGGAAAAAAAGGATTGCTTCTAAGAAATAAAGATGAATAAAGTAATAATAAAACGACTGTAACTTACTATAAATAAGATTCTATCCACTGTTGTTTAGAATGCACTTTCGCACTGTAGGGCAAACAGCAAGATAAATTTCGACAATCAAAGCTCTGCTTGTAATTCTTTATCGAAGGATAAATAAACTGGAAGTGCGGATGACTCTTTAAACCCTTTGTAGTCTCCCTCGACATACACGGAATTATATCTTTTGACAACCAACTTTCGAAGTTTGGACCAAGACTGCCTATGCTGGAACTCTGTGCAACTATAGGCCACTGAGGAGCATCTGGTGGCAATGTGGCATAACGCGATAGGACATGCGCCAATTTCTTATACCCCCAAGAATCGGCTTCGTTATCTTTGTGAGTTCCAGGAACAGAAGCAACGAGGAACACGTTCACATCCGAAAAATCAGCCTTCCGTATCGCACATATCCACTGCGTCAATGCCGGATGTCTATATTTATTCAAATATCGCTCGAGATCCTTTTTAAATCCTGTTGGAGATTCCCCATCACTAGGATTTGCAGATTCTGGTAGCCGAGGCAAGTGAGGCGAGATCCACAATCTAATCGAGATACAATAAAAAAAAATTATTATGGACAAACATTATATTAATAATAAAAAATATTTAAGAATATTTAATAGACCCTTGTGTCCTATTTTCCCAGTCGTCAGAATATAAGTTAGCAGTAGAAACAACCACCCTGATCCCATTATCTTTATATTGCAGGATCATGATCTTCGTATGATGGCAACCAAATCTGGTCGGCATGTCTACTTCTATCATGGTAATGTTGTTGTTCAATTTCTCACGATCTACTCTATCACCGTACAGAATCATCATATCAGTACATTGACCAGCCAATAAATACTGCAAGCACAACCATCCAACGTCTACCATAAAATTTAAATGAAGACTATTAACAATTTCTCCAAGACTACGATCGAGAATCTCAGGGAATGTTATGGAAAACTGTTGATTATAAGTCTCCTTTGAATTTTCGATTCTCGTGAAGAATAAATGATAAGGCGCTGAAAAGGCATATTTTATTGCAAACTCTCCTGGTTCTACAACAGACACTGTATAGCCAGATTGTCTCATCATCTGAATAGCTTTTTTCCTAACTTCCTTCCTTGATTTTTCGGAATCACAGAATTGATACATATCCATGATAGATGTTCCTGAACTTGTACTTTGCTCATTGTTTCTAGAACTGCTTTGAGAGTTACTAATATTCTGCTGACTATCCTTAGTGTAATTGCTGCCTTCTATGCTCATCTGTCTCATCTTCTTTGTAACAGAAGAGCCAACTTCTGATGCTTCCATACTTCTCTTCTTTGCCTAATAAATAAACTTATATTTACTTATTTATTTTCCATAATGTAAAATTTACAAATTTATTCTGAATTTCACTAACCTTGATGATTTCTGTATGATTCTTATGTTCTTCTCCAGTCAAAGCTCTAGAGAGTGCCTGAGCTTCTACATCCATCTGGTTAAGTTTATCTTGTCTCCTCTGCACTGTAGCTTTCTTATGTCTTTCTACTTTATCCTTCAAATCTTCTTTAGTACTTGATACATTAGTAATAGAACAAGATTGTGCTTTAAAAGATGAATTATCAATTCCAGATAATTGGTTGTCCTTATTTTTGTTTCTTTCCCTTCTAAGTACTATTTGCAATACTTTCAATTGATCCAACAATTGTGAACGATCATTACATGCAAAATGAAGTACTTCTGGTATTTCTATTGTGCCATCCAACTGATTTACCAGTAATTTTTCCACTGAAATTAAAGTGATAACTATTAATATTATTCGATATAATATGTGTAATAAATATGTATAAAATATGTAATAAATATGTATAAATATGTATAAAATTAATATTTAAAAAATATACAATAAATAGTTACAATGAGGATGTGACATTTCACCGAAGTGAATCGGATTTTTTCGATAACATTTCTCCATAAAAGGGCAAAGTTTCTTTTCTGTAAGTCAAATAAATGACAAATAAACAAATAAATAAAATACTTCAAAATCTAGAGAATTGACAAGTAACATTTATAAATTCAATATCATCACCTATAGAATTCATTGTTGTCAAATAGAAATTGAACGAAGGAATTTACACAGGAAACGTCTATGCTCGACGTTAATCACGAATAATTGACTAACTCTAAATTTCTTTATATCTTTCAAATAATATTATGTAAGCATAATCATATGGAATTCCACATATTTGACAAGAAAGCAATAAATGATTCCGCTGAAAATGTTACTCGTCCTAGAACTCTATAAACTTATAGGACAAACAAACTGAAGCAATACGCCATCTATAATTGCTTTAGAACTGGAACTTCGTAGCCAGATTTCAACTGCAGATAAAATCGTTATGTTATCTATAATTTATCCTATCATGGAACAAAACGGAATAAATTTCGATTAGAATACATTTTGAATAAATAATCCATAATATACAAGAAATATAATTAATCAAATAAAACCAAAGTTACACGTTTAAGCGCTCAAATAGGACGTGTATAATCAACGTGTATGAATTAAATGAAATGACGAAATCTTAAAAATTTGAAATCTACAATTATACAGGTATGTGCATTATCAAGATATCAATCATAAAACTTTTTTCTTAGAATGAAAAATGAAAAGTGAAAAATTTCTCCCTTAACTTCAATAATTAAAATTTTCACTTTTCACTTTTCATCCATAAAGTTTCATGATATCCCGAAAGCTGACTTAAGGTGTCTTTTCATGCTGATACTCGACGCTCATTTTAACATCAAATAGGTCACATAATCGAAATCGATCTTTGATATCGTCAATTTTTATCACGTGATCTGTTTTCACACTAAAAATTAGAGTAGGTATAAAGAAAATATCGATCGCCGGAAGTCGTCATTTGGTATTTTACATCTGGAATTATACCTACATATATATATTTGCAATTCTTCGTTTTAATCTCTTCTTTCTTTAACATTGCTTCTAATTAACAGTAAGGACAAGGATGTCTATTTCTATTTCAACATAGATTTAACTTTAATCTCGGTTCAACTTATTCTTTGTCTTTTTCTAATCTTTAGAATTAGAACCGATCAGCATTAGGCACACGCATTGACGCTTCTCTCTTTATACCTACTTTATTAAAAATGAGTGTCGAACGTTAACACAAAAAAGCATCTTTAATAAAAGCTTGTATCCTCGATGCTAGAAATTTTTTGGTCCGAGTTCTCGGACATAATTCTCTACAAAGTTCTCTTATCTCGAATGATTCTATAATCGATTTAATCAATAAACTGGTCAACTATTCTTGTTACAATCGGCAGTAGTTGATTTTTTATGGCTTTATATTTATTGAAAGTCCTTATTGTACTAGTTATTGTCATAATTTTCTAACCTTCAAATAAATATTTATTTTAATAGAAACGTAATAAATTATTTATTTACATAAAAGCATTTATGCAACGTGTAATATTTCTTCATTTACAGAAAGCATAGATATAATAGAATATAAATGTCCAACGATTGTTTTAGTGGATCATACCATAGTATAAATATATACAGTAGTGACAGTAGCTATCGGCTTCTTTGATGTTGGTGGTCACCGATTTTGTGACTGTCAGCCATGTTGAGAATTTTACGAACCGCTGAATTTAAACGATATCAAAAAACGTTGTAGTATTTTGCATTTAAAATATTTTTTAAATTCGAATAAATTCTATATATGATTTTAGATGTACCACTTTACTTTCGAAAAGATCAGAATAGAGAGAATAAACTCATTATCATTGATCATTGACTTGAAGAAATCTGAATTGAAAGAAAGGGGTTTAGTTATGTCTTCCGTTAAAATTAATTATATGTATTGTACGTTTATTTTAATTGCATTAATAGATAATCAAAGTCAAATTAAATTGGAATTTTGTAATTTTTTGTTTTTTATGTTTTAATTAATTGTATTACACATATATTTGCATGCTATATATAGCAGAATAAATATTTATTATTTTTTTATTTATAGGTTATCTTGTAATGCATTCTTTACAATATTAATATTGATAAAAGTTTATTTAAAATTATATGAAGCATTTTTAAGTGTTTAAATAATTTTAAAAGATCTATAAGTGTTTTAAATTTAAATATTTTGACGTACACTATCAATAAAAAATAGCTTACGAAGTAAATGTACATTATATAATTATCTAAGAACAGTTCTTCAAACAAGTAAAATTTTTACAAATACATTTGTTAATTCATACAAAGTGTTGATATCATCTTTATTTAAAATCTTGAAAAATCTTGAATGTTTTAATTCTTTTTGGAATTTTCATCAACAATCTTCTTAATCCATACTAGATTTCGCGAATAGTCAAGGTAGAGTCATTCGAAGGTTGCCAAAACTGTAGTATAATCTGTTTAAATTCATATACTTGAGATATTTAAATTCAATCAATAAAATAGCGAGTAACTCACCCACACGATCGCGAAATCTCATAATGAAACTTTGATGATATATTAATATTCACAACTAACCACATTTTATGATACATTTTATGTAGATTTGTTTGAACTCTGTCCAAACCATTCGGAGTGACGAATGTCTAACGAAATGTTTAAATTGATAAAGGTCGGATCGACGAAAAATAATTAATAAGTCATAATATAAAATATAAAATATAAAGACAGTACATTCGTACTAAATTGCTGATTTTAACATATTTAACATATATAATGTCATAATCATGTCACAGATATAATAAATATAAGAACAAAAAATTATTGTAATAGTTTAAAATATAAATTTAATACAAGAGTTAAAGCATAAAAAAAAAATCTAGAATAATCAGTCAAAATTTAATACATCACATTAATATTTTGCGTAAAATTATGTAGTAATTTATAATCACTCATTATAAAAGTTACAAATATAATTTAATACAAAAATTAATTAACAAAAGAATATACCTGCATTCTTTTAAATTAAATATCTTTAAAATTATATGGCATATCATAATATAGCATCAAGTTAAATCCCAAATTACCAAATTAAGTAAATAATATTAACTCTAATGACATATATCATTAGTATAAAAGATTTGATGTCAACAACTGGCCAAGTTAAATCATATCAAATTAAAGATTAATTAAATAAAAGAATATAATTCAATGGTACTATCTTTAATTTTTATATCATTTATTGATAATTGAAATATATCATTGTTTTTCCTATGTACTCCCTAAGTTACATTGCAGTTACATTTTGGTTTCCTGAGAATGTCATCTACCATAGGAGTAATAAAATTAACGAGAAAAACTGTGTTGCATTTAATAATGATGAAGTGAAGATTCTGAAATCGTATTTTGCGAGTGGAATATAGTAGTAGATTGTACATCTGTTTTTTTTAGTAGAGTATAAACAATTGAAACAAATTGTTATGATACGTTATAAATCTTTCTATCGGCATTTAAAAATACGGTTATAATTTCATTCCGAATAATGCTTTGTGTTAATTTATCATAATTTCTTAATTTTTGCACAACAAAATTTCCAAAATCTGTTTCGTCATTCCATTTGCCTTTTAAAGCTGAAGCATATGTTTCTAAATTTTTGCTTGCTTGCTGAAATGCTTCATCTGAACGTTGATCTTCTGATTTTATTCTTCTAGATGATAATTTTTTAAACAAATTACTAGAAATTTTATTCTTCTTGGATAAATTGTTGCTTTCCTGAGTTTCTTCTTCATCCGATACTTCCATTTGTTCTGTATATTTTTCTTCAAATAATATCTAGAACAATTAATATTTTTTAAATAATATATTATTTTTTAAAATAATATACATTATTACAAAATTAAATGAAAATATTATTCTATTAATCTGACAATCATACATTTTTTTTTAAGTAAGACTAATATTTTGAAGTACCATTATTTAATTTGTGAAAAAAGCCAAGTTATATTTTAAATGTTATTAGAAATTAAATACGATTTAAATATTAAAAATTTTTTTAATTAAAATAAATAATTAAATTTTTTTCTATTACAGCAAATTAATGATAAAACATAATGTAAGATGATATAATATTGAATGCTACAATTCTGAACAAAATAAGATTTTAGTTTACTTTTCGAGATTTCTTCTGTTTGGCGTATTCTCCTGGTAAAAAAATTTGTATATATATATATATATATATATATATATATAATATATATGTATAAACATAACATGCATAAATATTCATAAACATATATAATTATACATGAAATGTGTCTATACATCCTTTTTTGTTTCTAGATGAACATACCTATAATTTGAAGGGAATAATGACTCATTTGAATGCTTGGAATCTTGCTAAAATCGATCTTGAACTCGAAATTTAGTCATCTTTTCACATTAATCAGGCTGTGTATTTCTTAAGGCGTAGAGCTAAATGAATTATTGCATTGATTGTGTTCAGCGATCAAAAAAATATATAGTATCACATTTAAAATCCGAATTAAATTTTTGCATCAAATCAAACATATAGTAAGAAAAACTTTGATTTAAAAATTGATTACTAGCTTTTAAATTTTAATACTTTTTGATAAAAATTTAGGGGTGTTGACATGAAATGGAATCTTTTGAGCTCAAAGACCGATTAAAAAAATCTTTTTTCCTTGTCAGTCTAATATATACCATATATAAATGTTTATGATTATATATTTATATACATTCATGCATGAAATATTTTTTATTGGATTTTAGTATCCTCCTCATAATAAGATTAAGATTACCAAACTTGAACCTAGAATCTGAAAACTTGAAATTGGATTTAGATCTTATTTTGTTCAGAATTACCATGTGCGAAATTATACTACGTATAGAATTATACCATGGTCAAAGTTGTACCGCCTTATCTTATTCAGAGAAATTTGAAAATTTAAATTTTTCCAAATTACGATTAACTTATACATTTAGATCCAAATTAAGGATAAATATCAATCATATTGGAAAATCTTAAAATAATTAAAAAATTACTTTTTCTGTTGAAGACAGCCATTTAATCCATCGCAGAGAGTTGCAAAATTCTATGACGAAAGGACCATCATTCCATTCATATTGGGATAATGGAAGATCGTATGGAATTGGAAATATCGGGATGGCTGGATCGTTTTCATTTATAATGGAAAATGTCGTTGTTTTAGTCTAAATACAAGTTTGAGATGTAATAATTAATGTTAATCGCAACTAAGACATGTGTTTTTAATAGGTTATACATTTTAATAAAAAAATATTTATTAAGGTTCCTGAGTAGTCGCGGCGATCATGTTGGAATTGTGACGTTAGAAGCAAGGAATGATACGTAAATTTATGCTGCAAGCCATTTGTAAATAAAGACAATTTTGGATAAATCTAAATGACGAGATTGCTTTAAAATATCTGTAAAAATGGGAACTATCCTTTTCTTCCTTAATAATCAGTAAATCGTGAAAAGCAGGTAAAGTGAGTCTAATTTCGGGCAAAAAGACACAGTTTGTTGAAATGAATGAAATATACGCTTTTACGTATTAAATTCTAAGTAATACTATATAACTATAGTTTCTGCCTATTTTTAGGACTTTCATAAATATGAGACATGTTATATTTTCACAATTAAGCAAATAATAACGAAATAGCATACAGCACAAATTTTGTCGTTAAAACATCACTTTACCACGTCTATAAGTTTAGCCATTTATCGTGGCGAGGCGCTATAATACACACAAGCCCATGTACATGTGCTCGCTTTCGGCCGAGAGAACATATAATATATATTGTAGGCTTGTGCTTGTGTGTGTGATTATCGATTTCGCTACATTTCGCCAGACCACCGATTGATTTTGAATCGGATGCTGACTACTCAGAAGCCTTAATATGTAAGAAAAAAGTTATATTAAAATAATAATATACTATAACTATTAAAATAATATAATGCTTACAATAAATTTTGGTACAAATATGATGCCGGCCTCGTAATTTTCTATACTATAACCGTGTCGTTTGATTGATCCCCATGCGGCTTTGCTTAGATTTGCGCTGGTGAGCACAAACCAGGGTATACTTTTTAAGTCAGGCGAAATTCTCGTATATGATTTAATATGAGGCATTGCACGATCTCGTTCTGTTCGCTTTGCTTTCCATTGACTACCGAAATAAATATCAAATTCTATAGAAAAAACAGATCACGTCTAGACAAAACATAAACATAAAGATTTGAACAAAATAAAAGTAAACAATTATAGCTTACTGCAAGTATAAATCTAACCACTGCTGTTTAGAATGCGCTTCTGCACTATAGGGTGAGCACCAAGATAAATTTTTATAATGAAAGCTCTGCTTGTAATTCTGAATTGATGGATAAATAAACTTAAATTCCGGTTGACCTTTTATATCTTTATTACTCTCTCTTGACATACACGGAATTATATCTTTCAACAACCAACTTTCAAAAGATGAACCAAGTTTACCTATGGAGGAACTTTGTGCAACTATAGGCCACGGAAAAACATCTGACGGCAATGTCACGTGACGCGATAGAACGTGTGTCAATTTCTTGTACCCCCAAAAATTGGCTTCATTATTTTGATAAATCCCAGGAACCGAAGCAATGAGAAACACGTTTACTTTAGAAAAATCCGCTTTCTGCACTTTCCATATCCACTGCGTCAACGCTGGTTGCTCATATCTACTTAGATATCGCTTAAGATCCTTTTTAAAACCCGTTAGAGATTCTCCATCACTCGGATTCGCGGAATCTGATAGCCGAGGCAGATGAGGCGAAATCCACAATCTGATAAGAACACAATAAAAAGATATTCATAAGCAAACATCACTAACAACAGAGAATGTTTACGAATATTTAGCAAACCCTTGTGTCACGTTTTCCCAATCGGTAGAACGCAAATTGGCAGTGGAGACAATCACTCTAATTCCATCATCTTTGTATTGCAGAATCATGATCTTTGTATGATGACAACCAAACCCAGTTTTTATGTTTACTTTTATTACAGTAATATTATTAAATAATGTCTGATAATATGCTTTGTCGCCGTACAGAATCGTCATATCAGTACATTGGCCAGCCAATAAATATTGCCAACATAGCCATTCGACATCTACGATAAAATTTAAATGAAGACTGTAAACAATTTCTCCAAGACTACAATCGAGAATTTCGGGGAAAGTTATAGAGAATTCTTGCTTATAAGTCTCCTTGGAATTTTCAATTCTTGTCAGGAATAAATGATAAGGTGCTGAATAATCATATTTTATCGCAAACTCCCCTGGTTGCACGATTATGTGGCCCAATTTTCTCATCATCTTAATGGCCTTCTCGCTAACTTTCTTTCTTGATTTTTGGGAATTACAAGCTTGAAATATATTCATGATGGAATTCATATTTATAAATGTTTCTAAACTTTTGTTTCTAGAACTATTTTGATAGTTGCTGATATTCTGCTGATTTTTATTTTCAGTGCGATTATTGTTTTGTTTCATCTTTTTCATAACAAAAGAATTGGATGTTAATATCTTCTGACTGTTCTCTCTTGCCTATTAAAGAAATTTATTATCCTTATTATCCTTATTTATTATCTTTATTTTCCATAATTTAAAGTTCACGAATTTATAATTTTTAATTTCACCAACTTCGATACTTTGAGAATTCTCACGTCCTTTGCCAGACAAAGCTGTAGAAAGTGTCTGAGCTTCTGTATCTATTTGTTTGAGTTTCTTATTTCCTTTGTGGTCTTGCTTTTTTATGTCTCTTTACTTTTTCAATCAAATCTTCTTACTTTCTAGTATTTCTAACATTTGATTCCATAGACAAAGATACACTTAAAAAATGAACCACCAATTGTAGATAATTACACATATAGCACAATGTATTTTAAATTGTCCTAAACAAATGTTTCCAAATGCAATCTTAAAGACGACTCAATAAGTAATGCTCAAGATTCTAGTAAAATATTGTGAGATCTTGAAGATAGGAAATCTTTGATATCAAATACTACGTAATAACCTTATTAAAAAATTGAAACAATATAATAGAAATCGATATGATTTACAAAAAATCTTATTATCTTCTTAATCTATTTTTCACTTTTCATATATTAAATGAAATGCTATTGTTTTGTTCTTTGAAAATGGATTTAATAATTGAAATACAATAAAATTTTTACAATAATTTATAGTTTTTTATGGTTTGTTTTATTAAAAGAAGTGATTGAATCTTGAAGAGTTAAATAAATTAATGTTTTTTTAACTAAATTAACTTAAAGTTAATGTTAAAACATAAATTACAAACAATTCTTTACCGCTCGTATAACTTTCAAACAAAAATTAATAAATAGTAACTCAGGTCAACAATTAAACGAGTTATAATTAGATGTGTGTGTGTGTGTGTGTGTGTGTGTGTGTTGTGTGTGTGTTGTGTGTATGTTGTGTGCGTGTTATGCGACAATGCAAAATTTATTATTTCACAATATAATTTTATCTACGATTAGTATTAAGAACGTACATATAATCATTTTATATATAATTTGACATCAATCTGTAATTTTATCGAAAACTTTTTTTTATTCACACTGTCCTTTCTCGCTGTTAACCGACGAATTGATTGGATTATGACTCATTATTATTATGTTTTGTTGTTCGACAAATTGACTAAATATAATATGGTTGCGTTTATATTGACTATTGAAAATAAAAGTTAAAATGATTCTTTAATTAATTTTGTTAATTTAATTTTTGTTATATGGGGTAATTATATTTCTGCGACTGATGAGGACTAATATAATCGAAACGGTAGAAAATTATATTGTGAAATAATAAATTTTAGATTGCCAATACACACACACACACACACACACACACGCGCGCGCGCATACATCTAATTATAGCTCGTTTAATTGTTGACCTGGGTTACTATTTATTAATTTTTTTAAAGTTAATGGCATATAAAATTAATCTAATAATAAGATATCTAAACTTCTAATGAAATAAATTAAAACTGGAATAAAAAGCCTTCAAGAGCCGACGCCAGTTATTGTTGCGTAATCAATTTTATTATGTATTACATTTACAATGAAAATGCAAATGTTTTGACCCACAATTAGGGTTCTCCCCAACGAATTATATAAAATAATTTATATACATTATTGAAGTACAATTTTGTCAATTTAGTTAATAATAGTGATAATAGATACAATTTAAAAATAAATATATGTTAAGCATCATGAGAAAATTGTTTCGATTGTTCGAAACATTAGATGTTGGTAATAAGTAAGCTGTTGAATAAAACGGAACTGTCCGAATTGTGCATTAAATTACAAAATTTACTAAAGCACATAGAGTGAATATTGTAAAACCAAGTCAGAACTATATAACGTCACATGCAAATTTATAGGTGTAACTATCTTGTGATGTTACACCTATTTGTACAATATGTTTATCATAAATCAAATAACAAGCTATGTCGAATCACAACACATCCTATATACCTGAGTAAAGAGAGAGAAGTATCAAGACCTAGTCAATAAGAAGTATATATATATATATATATATATATTAGAACCTATGTATATATATATAGGTTCTAAAAGATCCGTGTTATTCTATAAATTTAAATCATTTTTCTGTTTGTGTATAAAAATGATTTCTGTTAGACGTTTGCTTAAAAAACTTTCATTGTCAAGAATTTTTATATTATCTCAGTTAAACTCATATGACAATTCCTGTCAGTCAATTCAATTACTGAATATTCCATTTTACATGATTCCTATGTTCACTAATTCTTATTTTTAATATATGACTTGTTTGATCCATAAGATCCATTGCAAGTTTGATATAAAATTAAATTAATTACTTTAAGATTGAATTAACTCAAATTAAATAAAGGATTAATCAATAATGAATAAAAAAGCTTCTAAAAGCCGACGCTAGTTATTAGCGAATTAAATTTATTAATATTTGGTACAAGACATTTCGACCCAGAATTAGAACCCTCTTCAATAATTAGATTTCGATAATAAAATTTTTACATAGCTATAATCAAGATCGATAGTTTTTTTACAATAAATTAAAAATGAATTACAAAATTGGTCATTAAGTAATAAATAAAATAATAATTATATATGTTTATTGTATGATTGCATTTATCCAATAATTCTGTATAAGATTTCCATCAAATTTTCAAATTTATTAAAGAAAAGTAATTATATGATATATTGTTTAAAATTATAATGTTATTCATTTTTTTTTATCACTACAGTTATTGATACAATAATTACAACTTACATAAAAATCATTTTATGGAACAGAACGTATCAGGCGATGTTCTTAATACACTAGTCAAACACACATAATTCAAATAAGAACATATGCATGTCCGATAACATCAGTCATATCGTCGATATGATCTATAACATAACTTGTCGATTGTGATGCACAAATTAAAAGAAAGTATTAGATATGAGTATTAAAATAAAGGAACACATTTCGGATATTAATTTAAAGAAATGGATCTCCTTCAGTTGTTTTTAATCACAGATTACAGTACAATGAATTTAATTGGAATTACGTTAAAATTTTTGATAGTGAGATATCATATATAAAAAAACTGATTTCAGAAATGATCCACGTAAAAAAACAACAATATGGCTTAAACAAATAAAGTGATACCGAATTACTCTCAGATTCATATCTATCGATCCTTGATTATTATTCCTTTCCTAATTTTAATTCTCCTTCCATTTCATTTTTTTCCCTTTCCATCAAAAACTAATCCATCCCTTCCTTGATGCATAGCTCGTTCATATTAGTCACTAAAATTTAAAATCTATCTTGTATTAAACAACATGAAATATATACATTAAAAATGACTCGATATGAGTCGAAACATTTGTAATTTTTTATGTAATTTAGAAGAATATATATAATGTTAATTATAATGTTAAATGTACACAACAACACAATTTTGCTTGGTTCGTAATCCTCTTTCAATTATTTTGTTTCTAAACTTTTGAGCCTATGATATATTAATTCCTTCATTTTTAAATTTACTACTTTTTAATTTTATTTAATTTTTATTAACCCATTACTACTCAACTCTGTAAAAAATAATCAATATACACCGTAGTATATACTCATAATGTAAAAAAAGCTTAAAATTTTCTGTTAAACAATTACAAAAGAAAAGCTATCTTTAACAATATGCATGTATTAATAATTCAGAATTCAAAAGTTTATCATAAAATTATAAAAAATTTTTATTTTAATTTATTGTTCATTTTGCAACGTATGACTGAATAGTCTCCCATAATTAATTTCGAATAATATCCATCATTTAACGAAAGAAACCCAAATGAGATTTTCCAACTCTTATCCAATGACTCTTACGACATTAATTGTGTGTATCTATGACACACACACACACACACACACACACACACACACACACACACACACACACACACCCACAC
>Ga0157364_1002786_pt1 | contig 16616 bp, 10 predicted proteins | sample AttsexASBM2_FD_111476 | JGI IMG/M metagenome (GOLD analysis project Ga0157364, IMG submission 111476) | Fungus gardens microbial communities from leaf cutter ant in Ribeirão Preto, State of São Paulo, Brazil - Atta sexdens ASBM2 | ecosystem: Host-associated > Fungi > Mycelium > Unclassified ... | reverse complement strand
TCGATGAGCCTCAGCCGCAGATTTCTTCATATTGAAGCAAAAAATTAAAACCTCTCGCAAATGACGAGAATTTGGCTCGTAAACTGACATTTTCAATCGAGAATAACTTTATGATGCAGACACGAATCGACTAATGTTTCTATAGGGTTATGTTGACAGATGCCCAAGTTTATTGTATGTCGTCTATGATCTATTTATTTCGACCACCACTTACCGCTGAAGCCATCTATAGGAAAACGGCGGAAGCAAAGTTGTACACCTAATATAATGATAGATGTACAATAACTTATAAAATGTGTTTATAAAGTTTTATTACAGAGTAAGAATGGTAAATATGAAGTAATAAATAATAATTACCATCTTCCTACACACATATATTACAAGTGTTATGACATGAGATACATATTTCATTTAATGCTTTATTGCTTTTAGTGCACTGTATTCAATCTGCGCACTTTGTGCATAAATCTCGCTCGCTAAAAATGCCATATATCCCAAACACAGATATACAAGACAACAAACTAAACAAAGAATACGAAAACAAAACGCTTGTATTTTGCTACACAACATGCTTTACTATTCCACTACACGTATGTATCACGAAATAATCACTTCTTTTACACACCTCACAGTAATCATTTTATGTAGATTATAATTTATGATGGCTTTCTTATTACAGTGAAATCGATTCAACTTACAATAATTGTATTAATATTAATAATAAGAAGCTGAAATCATAATACAATATTAATTAATAAAATAAATAAAATAAAATAAAATTAACATAAAGACATGTAACATAGTAATTGCGGGAAAATTATCCTCACTCTTATTTTTTCTGATTTCTGCGGCGTAAATCCCAGCGCGACGAATTTGCCGGCGTATTTATCCTATAATGTAAATTATAAATTATAATTATATAAAGCAAACACTTAAATATTTTTTAACATCAAATAAAGCAATCCCTATTATGAGTTCTTTCCCTCAGAGTGCAGAAAGAAACGTTTTTTCGTTCCCGTTCTTTCTCATTCTTTCCTAAGTTCTTTCCCTTCCTTGCAACATTACTATAAATTATGATCTGAAATTATAATCTGAATTATTAATATAATAAAATGTTAATACAAATGATAAATAAAAATAACTATTTTTATGTAATAAATGCAATCGTCATTATAGTGATCATATATTTTCTTAACATTTACTATTTTATAACTTTTTCATAAATAGATAATCAACATATTTGTATTTAATTAATTTTAAAGTTCTCAATTATGCTTATTGTTTTTCTAGCGCTCGATCTTTGTAAATTTCAAATTATTGTTAGACACGTTCGATACTCCGGACTAAGTGTATGATAGCAGGTTAAATCGTTAGATGATTTTCTCGTAATATACCAATGAGAAATGATAATAAAATCGACATTGAATCGATGTCGATTCGACATCAAAATCATCAAATCGACATTGAATCGATGTCGATTCGATATCATTGTCATTTCTTACTGGAATAGTCACTAAAATTAAAGTGAGCATCAAAATTTTAGTTTTTTGTGAATTTTAACATCATTCCAAAATTTCTTAACATTTGGAGTCTATTAAGGTTGCTTGTTGCATTCAGTGGATTTTTAATTTTTTATAATTTAATGTTTGCATTAGAGTCCACTTCAGACTTGGCAACTTGCATATAGTGACTTAATCTTGATGAACTATTTTTAATTAAGATTGATTTGTTAATGAAGACTCCAAAAAGAGTTGAATTTAAGATTATTGAGTGGTGACCTAAAAGAATTTAAATAGGCAAAATTTTTTTCTATTATACGTTGCAGCATTGCATATAAAAATAGTCTGAGAATTTTATTGTACTTATGATATGGATATTTTGTTGAATACTTATGATATGGATATTTTATTAACAAATCATTCATTCGGTACTATAAAGCTAATTACCCGGGGCGCTAAGCATATATTATCGAATTTAATAATACAAATTACATCTTTGATTCGGTGATTAACTAAATATTCAATCGAGAGGCATACTGTCGCAAATCATTTAATGGGTGTTTTTAAGCACATAAATATGAATTAGTCAAGCGAAATAGAAAGGAGATGTCATTTTACTTCATTTTCTTAATATCCTTAATATTAATAAAATTGCGTCAAATGAATTTATAATCAATAACATTAAAGGCAATTGAACTATGAGAAGCTGATCGCGATTTTATGATATGGAATCTGTCGTTAATTATAAATAAACCAGACATATCAATAAAGAAGTTAAAAAAAGGCCAATTTTTGCCCATAAAGGTGTAAGTAAAAGGAATAGCGTTTTTTATATATTTTGTGTTCCCTATCGATTCCCAACTTTTTATTAATATTATTGTATATTCAGGAAATCAAAATCTAATCAAAAAACGTTCCTTTTATTTACACTTTTATGGTCAAAAATCGGCCTCTTTTTAATATCCTCCTTTCAGTTTGTACTATTACTTAGTAAAAGTAGCACTTAAAAATAGTTTACTCTAACTGTTAGTCCGTGCAATTATCAATTACGGAATCTTCGCGCTGATTGGCACTCGTCCGTAATCATCCCCCAATTTTTCGTATGATCGTATGATCGTAGTCACTATGTTCATAATTATCGGATCGCCTGAGCGCAATATATAATAAATTCATTATCAGATCTGTTTTATGAACGAAGCCTTCACGGTTAATCTTTAGTGCAGAACACGAAGACGCGTCCTATATAATCATCTTAATGTCATGCGATCGATGAGTTTGCCCATCCATAAAAAGCTGTGCATTTATACAGACAACAGGTGCATCCCGATGTCGTTCAAATCACCTCTTAATGAATCATTATTTACTTTAAATTACTATTTAAGTTCAGATCAACTTCGATTAATTAATAAAATTCCCAAATAAAATAGTAAAATATATATATTAAGGATACAAGGAGATGTTATTAGCTATTTGTATCATTTCTATCCTTATTTTATAGCTAATGAACAATGAAGATAGAATGATAGCGTTAATAGTGTCTCCCTCCCTTCCCCCTTTCCCCTCCCCCCCTCTCTCTCTCTCTCTTTCTTTCTGAACACATCTAACAAACCCTGAATAATTTTTAAATTTAAATAACATTGATATAAATTAATGCATAATCAAAACTCATTTCATAATAAATCTTAAATTTTATTTACTTAATAAAACAATAGCTGTTTATTATTGTTGTGTATGTCAAGATATCAATTATTTTTTAATATGATTAATTATTTATTTAATATAGAAATAGGCGGAATAATTTAATTTTTTAAAACAAAATAAAAAATTCAAAAATAAACTGAAAAAGTATAAAAATATATAACATTAAACAAAAATTCTTATAATTTCACATAAATAAGTCTGAGATGTAAATAGTTTAAAGAGAAGAGAGGATTACTCTCTTCTTCTTATGACTTAATGAGAAATGATGAGAAGATCATCAGAAACTGCACATAATGCTGTCAATAAAAGTCAAGTTGAACAACTTTTGCGATATTATTGATAATTGCATAAAATTACAGGAAACTACAAACACATTTAATTTCTGCTAAACTAATGGTGAATGAAATGTTTTTTCAACAACAATCATATACAATAAACGTTTAATGCATCCAAAAGTATATGCAGTAACGAGATATTGTAATATATTTAAAAGTGTATACGCGCGCGCGCGCGCGCGCGCGCGCGTGTGTGTGTGTGTGTGTGTGTATGTGTGTACACACACACACACACACACACACACACACACACGCAGAGCTAAAGTTTAAGTTTATTATCTTTACATGTAAATTTTAAGTCGCATAAAATAGACTTAAAATGATTAAAATGCAGAAACATGTCCGAGTCGTATTAAAACACAGTCATCCAGTAAATTTTACTGTAGAAATACGTACAAATTTATGAAGAATACAATATAATATTCATAAAAATATATATAAAAACAACTATTAAATAAGGAAGAAATATTAATAATTTATTAATCTGGTAAAATTATCTATAAGATTAAGAGATTTAAATATTATGTATTTAAATTTTAATGATCTTATATTACACAGCACATATTATATTTAAATTACACCTTATCTTGTTAGAAAATTTGTGTTAAATATAACATATTTTACATCCCACAAACGATCAACTCAAATTTTTGTGTTTATCAAATATAAGATTAATATGTTAGAAAAAAACACAAATATTGTATAAAGAAATGACAAGAAAGATAATTAAATTGTAAACAAACTGTGGAAATATATTTTTTTAATATAATTAATATTTATGATATATTAAACTAACATGTATTTCATTTATCTTAAAATTTATATTCTAAACCATTATTTTTATTACTTATTTAATTAATATAAATTCATTTTGACACTAAGAAATAATGAATATCAATTTAATACAAAATCTTTAAATAATATAATCATATTATGTTAAATCAATATTCAAATATGTTAAAAATTCAATGCAAATGTCCCAAGTAGCACGCAGCTAAAAAAACTGTCTAAAAAAAAAACACTAAAATAACGTTAAAAAAATACTAAAAATACTAAAAAATATATGTGAGCACTTTTTTCGTGCTTTGTAGGTGCTACTGTGCTACTTGGGATAGTTAACAGAACGTAAGTGAATCGTTCCCAACACAAATATACATAACGTTTTTTACATATTATATTTATTATTTATGTATTTTAAGATATTATGTTATAATATTAATATTGTAATGCCCATTTTCACTACTGTATATTAACTTTAATCTCGGTTCAACTCTTACTCTTACTCTTCGTCTTTTTCTAATCTTTAGAAAATCTTTAGAAAAAGACGAAAAGTAAGTTAAATCGAGATTAAAGTTAACCTACATTGGTGAAAACGAACTAAATATTTACAAGAATGCAATAATGCGCGGGCTCGGGTACGCTAAGTTTCTGTTTCACTATGATCCCTTTGATAATTTTAATCATTTTAAACCCGTTTTTCATACGACTTAAAATTTGCATGAAAAGACAATAAATGCGTCAAACTTTAATTGCATATATTGTATTTATAAATACATCAAATCATTGCATATATACTTTTGAATGCATTAAATATTTACATATTATTGGGTTATTAATTATTATGTTGTTAGATAATTACACTGATAACATATCTATTTTTCGCAAATAAATTTTTTAATAGGTTTTTATTGTGAGTTTTCTAGAGTTTTCAAGATTTTCTTTTGTAATATTACATTAGATTAATTGTATTGATCTCATTTTATAACAATTATCTTTTGAATAAATAATTTTTTTAAATTTTCATTACATACTTTTGAATGCATTTATGTACTTGGCGTATCTTTCTTGTCTATATAACTTCTTATCTCTAGAACTTTTTATCGATTAGAATTAGTTATTTTTTAAAATTTGATCGAGTACTGTTATAAGGCACTTAAAAAGATGACTCGTGTTAAGACAATGGCTGCTTCGGGATAATGAAGGTAGTTTGCAATTTTCAAGGTGTGTGGGCCCGCGGTATACAACTGTCTTCCTTCTTGCTCATTTCTGCTTTTCTCGTGCCTTACTACAAATTGCACCGACAAGCGATCTAAGAATAAGGAACTCTCTGCTCTCGTTGCAGAATTAAAATCTCATTAGACCTTCCGAAAGAGATAATACGCACATTATTATGAGAAAAGATAGTAGAATTAAGAAATGAACGCCACAAGTCATTTCAATGTTCTGAGTAGAAAAATAATTTTGAAAATATCTCGCAGAGCAATTATGCAAATTATGTAATTGTATTTAATTATAATTGTACTTAAATACATAATTGTTTCTTTAATGATTTCTCTCTTGCGTACATAGGGAAGCATTCCGCCAAGCGAGTTGAAAGGATTGAATATATTGGCTGCATTCAGTAGAAAAAGCAGCTTTGCAACTCTTGTACTATTTTTAATTGTACTTATACTATCTTGTACTATTTTTATGATTGGTTTATACATTCAGTAAGGAACTAAGGACAAGATCAATCACATCAAAGAATTTTACCATAATTGCAAAGCTTTTTTTGCTGAACGTAGCTATTAAAGATACTTTGTATCCGCGTATTGAAACTCGTTCGTAACTGAACCTTTCAAAGACTGCCAGTCTCGGTAGCCATTCTTCATTCTAAGAATTTCTCGTGAAAAAACACATCAGAAAGTAAAAATCTTACAATGTGCGACAAGTACTTTCGAGTTCTTTCTTTCAATTCTCATGTCAGGGCCCATAAATCCGGTTTTATTCGCGTTTCTACGTCGTTTGAACACACACTCGCGATTTATTGTTCCTGATTGGCTCAACCATGAGCTTAATGAAATTTCAGCGTCGTGAAGTAAGAATCGATGAAAAGATGGTGTGAAAGAAACGATCCCAGTTTAGCGTTAAGTAGTGTAGCACAAGAAATACATAATGTATCCAATACTTACGTTGATCTCAATAAATTATCAATTATTGATCAATTATTGAATTGATCAGATATCAATTATTGAATTTGAGTGTCCAATAAAATCCAGCTTGGATTGCATTAATTGAAAAATAAAACATGTTACACGATGGCGGTAGCATTGAAGATATAATTATTGCAATGAATTTTATGAATTCGGCAATCATTATAATTTATGTACGTTCTATGCTATATGTTATTAATTCGTGCAGGAAATTCGATTCCATTATCATTGGTTTTGAAATTCGTTTGTGGATTAAGACGTGTACTGATACATAGTGAGCAATACTATTTCATAGTCTGTGGCAGAATATGTAAGAAATAACTGTAATTTATTTAAATTATAAAGATGACTATGCTATATGTTATATGCTTATCTGCTATATGCTTAAACTGCTATAATAATATCACAAATTAAATTAAATTCACAAGCAATTTTTAATAATTTGTTGCCCAATCAGGCATCATATTAGGAAGATGTTAATGCTGAAAAACTATAACAAAAACTATAAACAAATTTATTGCGAAAAATATTATATCGGTCGGAAGTCAAATCTCTTGCATTCTGTGCGAACGTAAACTTTTAAGGTAAACCTACCGAGGCCTTAGTAATATTCTTCGCAATAATCAGTATGAAAACAACGTCTTTCTTTCAGGCGACGTAATATAAACAATAAGAATCTTATTTTAGATTGTACATGTGAGAACACAAGTAATAAGAATTAGAAATTAAATGTCTATAACAGTTGTCGAAATTGAATCTTTAATGCTTATATATATATATGAGTGATTCTTTGAAAAATCAATATGACATTTCGCCCTAATCTTCGATATTGTTTAAATTCCGCAAAAGTGTTCTTTAGGAAAATATGACAACTTATATTTTTTGTTTCTTTTTAAAGCGAATCGTTTAACCGTAGTACTAATTGCAATTCTTCGATATTTTGAAAACATCTATTCTGTTGGTTTTCTTTTACTCTATAGTAAAAAAAAATATCAATGTAACAGTTTCTTATATAAAAAATTCTCTACTTTTCAATAAAAATAGTCTCGATTGATTTAAATTTCATAAAAGCAGTGAAAATCATAAATCTTCGAAAAAAAACGCATTTTTCTTCATGATTCTAGGTATTTACATTAAAATAAATTTTTTTTTTAAAAGTTGACAATTTTTTATATAAAAACCGCTTCATTTAAATTGGGAACCAATTTATTTCAATTGCAATAAAATAATTTAGTAAATAAAGAGCAGCAAAAATATATGATATACATATATTAAATATTATTTGTTACAAAATTAATAATTGATCACATATTAATATATAGAATTTTTAATTGTTTTGCTATTTTGATTTTAACAAATTCGCTAAATGTTGAAACAACTTTCGCTTCAGCAAATCATAATTGGCTAATTATGGGAATAATCGTATGATAACCTTGAGTTCCTATAATTCTAATTGCTCGAGAAAATTGAATATCTAAAATTTTATTGTTTTATCATACATTTCATTATCCATGTAAATCGATATTGTTCATAAATTGAGATGCTCATTGATATAATTGGAAAGCTGATAAAATTTTCTCACGTGTTTCTATTTCCAAACTTGTTCGATGCAAGATGTTTTACAGTACCAGCCAAATCATCACACCTTTTCTGTGAGCAATTGCAAAGAAATCTCATTCAGCTTCAATTTGAAAGTCATTAAAATGTTCGGTTAAATTTATAAAAAATTTCGCCTTCTTCATATAAAGTTATGATATCAATTTATTACAAAAAATAATGACAAAAGCAACGGTAAAAATGATTTCCCAATATTCCTGCCTATTAGTAATAATCTTGGCTTGATGACAATAGGTCATCAAGCCAAGATTGCCGGTATAGGCAAATTATTTTACTTTCTGAAGGAATAATTGTTTCAAAAACGTAAGATATTTATTAAATCCATAAATTATATAGACTTCAATACACAATTTGCTGCACGATGGAAGTTTGAATAGCTAACATTTTTCCGTAAGAGCTAAAAGGTTATTATGGAAAGAAATATATTGATTGGTTGTCGTGCGAATTTCCGCTGCATGGTGGCGTATTGATGCATCCTGTGCGTCACATTGGTTAATTGTCTGTACATAGTCTACATAGATGACACCTTATACAACAGTTTATAATAAGAATCTTACTTTTAGACCATACATGTGAGAACACAATTAATAAGAATTAGAAATTAAACGCCTGTATTGACCAAAACTGGGTCTTTGCTTAAATAATTCAATGTGAATTACACACACACACACACACACACACACACACACACGCGCGCGCGCGCGCGCGCGTTATACTTATATAAAAATAGTATATTATATGTACATACACATAAGGATGTTCCAAAAAGGTCGGGACACCTGAATATCTCGGAAAATATAAGTTTTATAGAAAAATGTTTCAGACAAAAGTTGTAGGGTTAAAAAAGATCTATTTTAGTCTAGATTAATCTTATCATTTTGACTTTGAGTATCCGCCAAGATGAGGTCAAGGTCACATCGATTTTTTTTAATGGAACATCCTATTTTTGATTCCAGAATCTAATAGCTGGTGTTGAGAACTTTTCAAAGAAAATATTTTTTCATTAAGTACTTTTTTAATTATGATACTTCAAAGTTATAGTATCGCCAGCATTACGCAAGGTGTAAACCTAAAACCTTTTAAATGTTGTTCAGAATCATGTTTTGGATAACATTCATTAAGATCAAGATTAGAGAGATTGTTTCTCTTATTTTTATTTTTACATAAAAATAAATTTTCAGTGCAAAAATAAAAATAAGAGAAACATTCTCCAATGACCTTGATTTTAACAAATGTTATCCAGGATTACTACAAGACTGCGATGCGTCAAAAAGTTCACATTTTCCCTAATAACAAATTACGATTGAAAACAACGTGTTGTTCTAATGAAATGCTTGATAACAGATTGTCTCAAACACGATTCAGTCTCAATCTACATGATGCAAAAAGAGTTTACTAGATATTTAAAAAACAAATTTAGCCAAATAATCAAACTTTATTATTTTTCTGATGGTGTACCTCAATATTTCAAAAACCGTTTATGTCTGTATCAAGCCAAGATTATCACTAATAAGCAGGGATATTGAGAAGTCATTTTTGCTGTTGCTTTTGTCGTTATTTTTTGTAATAAACATTGATACCACAACTTTTTATGCTGATGATAATGATAATTAACTAAAAGCTGATTAATGTTGGGAAAATTATCTTTAAAATATAACTTGTTATCATTAAGTTAGATATTATTTATTGAAAAAAATAACTCGTTACTTAATGCATCAATTCGTTACTTTTAAAAATAACAAATCGATGTCAGTAATAATTTTTTCTAAAGTTTAAATAAAAAGAAGCATACAGCCATGACGAAAGTTAATATATTTAAAATTATCATATATTAATATACGTATGTTTTTAATATATTGACTTTTGTTTCGTTATCATAAAAATATATTTTTTATTTTGCATATTGTATTTATATCTTCTTCTTCCTCTTTTTTTTGCCTTTTTATGTAGTTTACTCTTAGACATAAGGCCTCTCCCAAACTGCTCTCTATCGTGAGCCTTTTGAAACCAAGTTAATCCTGCCAGACTTCTCAAGTCATCTCTTCTGAGATCATCCCACATTTCTTTTGATTGTTCTTGGTCGCCAAAGAGTTGTTTTAATAAACCATTTGTTTATATCCTTTTTAGCCACCAAGAGTCCAATCCATTACCATTTCATCCCACGACTTTGTCAGCGATTTTGTCAGCGACTTTTGTTCGCTTCCGAATTTCTTTATTTCTAACTCGGTTTCTGATCTTCTATCTCGGTCTTTCTATCTCGGTCTCAATGCCAAGTAATGCATCCCATAGATTTCTGAACAATCCTCGATCTTTGTGTATTCCCTTTAATTATTACCATAATCTCAAAACTATATGTTGACCGATAACACACACGTGTTATATATTCTTTTTTAGGTTGATTAGTAGATCGAAGTTTTTAAAAATATAGCTGAGTTTACCAAATGCCCACGATAATCCATCTTGCTATTTCTCAGCCAATTGATTTTGTTTGCCAATTCTTATAACATGTCCGAGATACACATATTGGTTTATGGCATGACCATCGATTTCTATTATCTTAGGGCTGTTACTCATTATTTGGGTTTTATTTAGATTCATTTTTAAACTCATCTTCCTAGCAGTGTTGTTCGATGTTTTATCATGTCTTTCATCTCAAAGAGAATCAAAAGAGACGAATATTGTTACTCAGAAGAACGATGTCATCCGCGAATCTTAAGTTATTTAAATAAATCCATTTATGTTTATCCGTTGTTTCAGTTTAGGTCTTTAAATACATTTTCTAAAACCAATGTAAATAATTTCGGGGAGATTATGTCGTCTTGGCAGATATCTCTGTACATTTGGATTTTGTTAGTTTTAAGTTCTTCATCGATTTTTATATGAATTGTTGCTTGTTCATATATGTTCGGGATTAAGGCTATGTATCTTGAGTCGATTCTCGTAACATCTATAGCGTTAAGAAGGCCCATTTTTCAATGGAATCAAATGCTTTATGTATAAAAGCTAGATGTATGTACAGATTATATTTTGTTGCTTTTTTAATAACTATACGTATTGTTGTATATAATCTATTGCATTATATCTCATTCTGAAATCTGCTTTAATTGGTTGATAAAAGTTCAATTTGTATGTCAGTTGGTTTGTTATAATTTTAATAAATAATTTGTACAGATGTGATAAAAGATTGATTAATCGATAGTTTTTAATGCTAGTCTCATTTTTTAAATAGTAGACTTACCTCCTTGTTTTAATATCTTCCCTTCGATCAAGCATTTATTGAACAAAATTTTCATGCTTCCAAGGTTGTTTTATCCATCATTTTTAACATTTCACTTGTAATATAGTTCTTCCTATTTTTTAGGCCTTTCTATTTTTCATCTGCAGCTTTTTCAGTGTGGCTGAGATAAGTGCGCGAGTATGCTCGTATCGACTATATGACTTATAAACCGAGCGATTGGACTTCGCTACCTTAATCGCTGTTAATTATTCTAATTTAAGAAGTATTGCAAAATAAGAATTACGCACAATAAAAAGAAATCATTTTGTGATACGTTTTCACTTTACTCACTTGTTTTACATCTGTTTTACATGTTACAAAATTATGTTGCGTCTGATATCATCCGTGGTTTCATGTACCGATATCCAAATATAATTATCTATAATATCTGCTCAAATGTTACAAATGGTCACATTGTAACAATCTTATACTTGCGAAAGATTGATTCATCCGGAATGTGTTGAGAATATCTGCATGGAGTGTCATTTGTAATTTTTTTTCACAGGAGATTTGTTGTACATGCTTCACAATAAATGTTTCGTCCATTATTTGTAAAACTCTTGTCTTTGCTTCAATTCAATAGTTTAAGATTGTACGTCTAGTTTTTTTTGCTTTCACACAAAATTCAAGATTAGAAATAATGCTAGATAACAGTGTAAACTCGGTCTTTGCATTAGCACTGGTCAAATGCGTATCCACTGAATAATTACTGATTGCGAATTGACTGAAGGTTGACTGCAAATGAACTCTTGTACTTCATACTGCAGTTATTGTTGATAACAGCAAGATCGGTCGAAATCAGAGTATTAGAATTTATTCGAGTTAATTTATAAAAAAGTTCAATTCATTATATGCAGAAATATGAAAAATATGCGAAATATACAATATGCGACATATATGCAAATATGAAAAATATATATAATATAGATAGATCACACTCCGAACATAGACAATTAAAAGAATAAACAAGGAAATTAGGAAAGATTATCGCATCTTCAAGATGGTAAAAAGGATAATAGATGACAACATAAATATGAAAATGCTGAAAGCTATAAAAGCAATAGAGAAACCCAAAATCTTTAAAATAAAGAACGAACAAGGAATGACTACATCAAATAGAAATGATATCACGACAATTCTAGAGAACTTTTATAGGAAACTCTATTTAATTACGGAGTCTCGACTTCGAATGTTCCCACGAGAACAATTATAGACGTTGCCTTGGAAAAGGTGACAAATATCACAACATCCAAGATCGCAATAATTTGAAGACTTTCTTACTCAGCGGCCGCGGTCGAAATGCATACCGGGCGTCATAATAGACCGTGAATCGGAAGTTCGTTACGACCGAGACAGAGGGTTTCACTATCATTATGAGTACCGACGCAATAGCGTTTACTCATTACTCGCGAGTTCTCACGCGCGCATCTCGCGTTCCATAGATTTCCAGACTCGTTCGTACGAGCAACGAGTTTCAGCTGACGATTAGCATACTTAATTAAGCGCATCAGCCCCATCGTTTTGCGCGTTATATGTGCCCGGCCGAACACCCGAGGCGACCTATACAGGGCCCTTTATGCATTCTCCCGGCAGTAGCGTAACCATCGTTCGGAACTCCAACTGCGATATCATAAGAAACCCGTCACATATTTTCCGGTTGCGCCGCATACATTCCACATAACGTCGTAGAAGAAATTGAGATAGTCTCGACGTTAGTTTATCTCATGGTTACGAACAGTTCTCATTTGATGATAGCGCAGATGATGCAACAATTGCTTTATACTTCCGGAATTAGATTAATTTCCATAAAGTGATTGATTAAGAATTTTTTATTAAATAGAATGGCATGAAAGGAATAAATTTTGCGTGATGTTTCCCTATATTGACGTGCTCTCTTTCGGTACACAAATCAAAGCAATAAAATTATGCTACTTCGAATTGCTATTAATGAGACGAGATTCTTCATTAGTTATGAATTACTGCAAACATTATTATAAACTTTTGTGCTGTATGGATACAAGTATTTTTTATGCGATATATTCAAATAAAAATTTAAAAGTACCAATGGAGTTACGCCACTGAATCACGCAATAGGGCCATACAGCGAACGTAAATCGAGGAGTCGAGAGGAAGAGGAATGAGTCGACTCGTGCACGAGAATGCGAGCGTGCGAGAGATTAAAACGAAAAATTCCTCCCCGCCCACTCCCCTTTTTTTCTCCCTGAAAGAGCGTCCCATTTAACTATGGATACTAGGCTTCTTGCGACGGGTTCAATAGGTACCCCTCTATCGATTCACACCCTTCGCCGTGCGGGAAAGGAGGAGATGTCTAGTCAATACGCACATGTACGAATTTCGAAACATCATCATTAATTTACTTGTTGCTTCTCATTTGCACAAAGAAACGATGTATTTATAGCAAACCATATTAACAATATTTTATTTTTTAAGTACATAATTATATTTAAAGAAAAAAGTCATATCAACAAATAAAAAATAAAAATTTGAGGACAAACCTTAACTATATATTATAGTAATGTTAACTATATATTATAATATATATTATAATATAATTAATAATAAATAAGTTATATAAACTAAGAAAATATAGTAATATTAACCATTTACAAATAATTTATTACAATACTTTTTTAGTTAATTTAATTTTTTATTGCTCTTATTAAAACTTTATAGTACATAGCTATGATGCTATTGTATGGTGCTTATCTTTAACTTTCTATACGTCCTGCTAACTCGTCCAAGAAAAGAGTTATTAAATTTTTATATAGAACTAAAAACTGTTGAGATGTTTCATTTACTTTTTTTTTCGAACCCAATGCGCCTTTTATTATTGTATAATATGCTGAGGGATTTTCTTTTTAGGAAAAATTGAACTCCATTGCATCCCTCTGCAATAATGCCGCGTATTGTTTGTAGGTGAACGACTTTAATAAAAAATTCTTAAGATCAATCATGATTAAATAATAATTATGACATTGTAGGTATATACAAGATGTTCCATTTTAATCTTTGTACCGAAATATTTTAAAATATATAAAAGATACAAAAAAAATGTTTCAAACAAAAATTGTAAGATTCGAAGGAAGTATCTTTGATTTGATACGATGGCGCCATAAGATTAGATCAAAGTCACTTTGAATTTTTTAAATAAGGCCCCTTATAATTTTCTCTTAACTTATCTCAAGAGCTTTTTAAAATACTCTAATAAAATTGTTTCTCATTAAGAATTTTTCGAGATATAAGGTTCTCTCTTGAAAGTATTACCGCTGTTACTCAAGCTGTCCGATTAATGACTAACATCTCTTAAATGTTATTCAGGATTATGACCGGATAATATTTGTTAAAATCAAGGCCATTGGAGAATGTTCTTTTTATTTTCATTTTTAAATAAAAATTAATTTTTATTATGATCCTGAACAACATTCAAAAGATTTTAGTCGTTAGTTAGATACCTTAGATAACGATGATAATATTGTAACTTTCAAACCTTATAATTAAAAAAGTTTTTAATAAAAAACAATTTTATTAAAGTATTTTTTTAAAATCTTGAGGTAAGCTACGAAAATATGTAATGAAAAAAGGGGGATTCTATTTAAAAAATTCAAAGTGACCTTGATTTGATCTTAATATTGCCAATCAAAATCAAATTAATGGTACTTTCTTATATCCCCTTCTAAACCATACGACTTTTGTTTGACTTTTTTTTGTATCTTTTGTACATTTCGAGATATTTTGATGTAAAAGTTAAAATGGGATCGTGTATGTATCCAATTTAACGTGTTCTAAGAGATAAACAAGAATTGATAATGTGGCAGGAGCCATAAAACTTATAGTAATTTAAAATATAGCGAAATTTATCCTTATTATAATTTTATATAATAGACAATTTAATATTATTCTTAATCAACTTTCTATAATTCTCTTTTTTTTTCAGGAAAATGGTAAATTTTTATTTATATAATGTAGTCAAATATACTGTTGCTATGATCCTGTGTATTTAATGTAAATAATTATTTTTACAATAATTTTTTTTTTTTCAGTTTTTATAATACAAATAGAAAATTTTTAGTTAGAAATATAGTCAAATGTATTAATACATTCACACACTGTTCAAAAATAATTATTTCTTTAACTTTTCTTATAACATATCTCTTAATTATTATTACCATTGTAAATAATTAGCAAATGTTAAAAAATAGTTCTCTTTGCTATAATTAATATAAAAGTGTTTATTTTATTCATTATTTATATTTTATATTTTACTATATTAATATTTGAAATTGTTATAATTTATAGTACAACTTTTCTATATTTGAGAAAACTATATATATAAAATTATTAATTTATTTATTACTAACATTAATATAGTAGTAACCATAAAAAAATAGAGCTTTAACCATAATTATTTTACTATGCAATTATAATCACAGGTACCGATTTTTTTTTTTCAATTTAATGATCCATATCTGTTTAGTAAAATCAGTTAAAGTACACTATATCCTATGTCGTGTGGTGTTTCTACATGAACATGAGTCTGCAATTGATGCAAATTTGATTATAAATGAGTGCTGCCTGTTATGTAAAGTTGCTATTTTAATATTTTATGGCTTGAACTTTCGTAATTAATCAGATTCTAATATTCTGCATGAATTGTAACATTATATTACATCACTTAAATATTTGTAAGATCATTAACGAGGATTTTACTCTCGATCATCCGTTCCTATAGAGTAACGAACACACACATTGTTAAAAAAAAAGAAATTTATTTCCGTTACATGTAATGGAAATAAATTTCAAGCAGGTACATTAAAAATATTTAATGTTGTCAACGAAAATAAAGTTACAAATAACTTAAATTTCACATGCATTTAATTTTATGCAAATTTACACAGAGTTTAATAAAAAATGTATTAAATTTCATAAAATTTTATGAAAAATACATTAAATTTTATGTACATGTACACAAATATACTTTTTAGTTACAGATGCATTAAATCTAATTTAATGTTATAAAACTGAATTTAATTTGTGTAACTTAAAAGTATATTAAATTTCATGATATTTTTAACAGTGTGTGTGTGTGTGTGTGTGTGTGTGTGTGTGTGTGTGTGTGTGTGTGTGTGTGTGTGTGTGTGTGTGTGTGTGTGTGTGGGTGTGTGTGTGTGTGTGGGTGTGTGTGTGTGTGTGTGTG
>Ga0157364_1002785_pt1 | contig 16617 bp, 12 predicted proteins | sample AttsexASBM2_FD_111476 | JGI IMG/M metagenome (GOLD analysis project Ga0157364, IMG submission 111476) | Fungus gardens microbial communities from leaf cutter ant in Ribeirão Preto, State of São Paulo, Brazil - Atta sexdens ASBM2 | ecosystem: Host-associated > Fungi > Mycelium > Unclassified ... | reverse complement strand
TTGTTTACCTATACTTGAGTCATTTAGTTGACAGATTTTTAGAGTATTACAATTAATCACTCAGTCGAATCGATCAAATTTTGAATAGGCTAAATATATCCTGTCAATACATTTCAGGCTGTTACATGCACAAGCAGCATATCGCGATTTCGACGGGGCTGCGGAGACTCATCAGCTTGCCATGGAAATGATAGAAAAGTTAAAAAGCAAGCAGTACAATAATAGCAATCACGCTGCCCTTTTTGCAGAGTTCAGTGTACTATTCTACATACGCAGTGAATATGATGAAGCTCATAGGTGCTTCTACATAATATTTGTTATTTCTGAAATAGATTACAATCGCCAAAAATTAATCAGACTTTTTTTATAAACTAATATAGCAGGATTTTTCAACCGGTATGCTGCAGACATTTTAAAAACGATAAGATTGCTTTTTTTATGCTGACACTCTACGCTCATTTTTCAAAACAGGTCACATGATCAAAATTGACAAATACCAAGTATCAATTTTGATCACGTGACCTGTGTTTTGATGCTGAAAATGAGTGTCGAGCATAAAAAAGTAGCCTAAAGGATTAGGTTTTGTAAAACGCATAATGCGCATATCGTTTTATCTTTGTTTCGGTGAACAAGAATAAAATAATTTATGTGCACCATGCGCTTAAGTATGTTCGATAGCTATATATTAGCTATATATTAATATTTAGACTTTGAGTACGATCAACGCGATGCTGCAAACGCTTTGAAGTCGCATTTTTAGTCATTTTAATTGTCAGTTTGTAAAATTCTTCTAATTGATCCATCAAATATTTCAAAGCATTTGTAGCGAAACTTTGACCAATCTTTGAATAATGTGTGTGTGTGTGTGTGTGTGGGGGGGGGGTGCGTGCGTGCGTGCGTGTATGTATGTACATAACATTCTGTTTTTATTGAACAACACATTTTTAATTTATTTACTTTATTATTTTTGTTGTAAATTAAAATTTAAAAAATAAAAAATCTAAATATTTTAAATAAATATTTTATTCTCTCAGAATAACTTATGCAAGATTGTATTCACCGATTAATTACAAAGATTTAAAACAAATATTTTATTTATTTATTAGATAATTTCTGTATCAAAATGTAACTTTACATAAATAATCTTGAATACCTAAAGTACTTGTATTTAAAAAATTGAGATTTTTGTCATGACATTTATTTTATAATGCATTTATTTTATAATACATTTCTATTAGAGTACAAATTTAAAAAATATTATTGAAATAACTTCAACTAATCTAGACGTTTTTTTATTGATATGTCTATCGATATATTGAAATGTCGAATATTCTTAAACCATTGTATAAAATTACTTAAAAAAAAATAGAATACAAAATATAACTGTTGAACTTTACTTTTTATTTTTGAATGTCATGTTGAAAATATCTGATGAGATTATCTGTTGAGCATTGAAATTATATCTCAAAAATTTGGCTTGCTTTAATATACCATGAATTAAAAAAAAAGTTGAAAAATACTGCGATATACGAGAGTTGAAATAAATTGAATCAAACTATAAATTAATCCTTAATGATATTAAATAACATACTAAGTTTAAATAATACTTTATATATATATATATATATATATATAAAACATTTAATTAAATATTGCCTATCCAGATGGAGTATAGAAGCATTAAAACAATTAAGACCGTCGCTTCCCGCGGGAATTATTGTCGACGTTCTGAGACAAGCGGCGAAGTCGTGTGTTGTGAAACGAGAGTTCCAGAAAGCTGATTTATTGATCAAAGAAGCTGTATATCTCGCGAGAGAAATATTCGATACGGATCATCCAAAGTATAGCGATGTTCTCATCGATTACGGATTTTTCTTACTAAACTTCGATAGTATCAGCAATAGTGTAACTATATACAAGGTATTTATCTTTAGAGCTCTTTACGAATCTTCATAATCTTTTGTGAAGGCGATTGTAAAACGTTTCGTCTTATACTTTAGACTGCGTTAGATATTAGAAGAACGATTTTCGGCAGGACTAATCTTCATGTTGCTTTGGCACACGAAGATTTAGCTTACGCTCTCTATGTACATGAATATAGTTCTGGCAGATTTGACGATGCAAGGTAATTAATTAGAAATATATTCGATTTATTGTATATTGACAGTACAATTTATTTTTGTTTTGCAGTGAACACGCTGGAATAGCTATAGATATTATGGAAAGACATTTACCCCCGAATCATTTAATGCTCGCAAGCGCTAGAAGAATAAAGGCACTTATTCTCGAAGAAATTGCTATAGATAACGCATCCACGCCATTATCGGAACAAAATCTCTTACTCAAGTCCGAATGTCTCCATTTATCCGCTTTAGAAATGTCGAAAACTGCATTCGGCGAAAGAAATGTACAAACGGCAAAACATTATGGAAATCTGGGTCGCTTATACCAGAGTATGAGGAAGTTTCAGGTAATTTATATATTTACACAATGTATATTTTATTATTTTCTTGTATTTTTAACATGCGTGTGCTTTTTAGGAAGCAGAAATGATGCACCTGAAAGCTATTGGTATTAAAGAAGAATTATTAGGACCTGACGATTATGAAGTGGGCTTGAGTATAGGGCATTTAGCTTCATTATATAATTTCCACATGAATCGATACAGAGATGCCGAAAAGCTCTACCGTCGTAGTATCGCAATCAGTAAGTATATATATTTTAATTAATCCATTCTGACACGAAATGCCATTGCACTTCACAAATTTCGCGTTGACAGGCTTGAAGTTATTTGGAGAAGGTTATAGTGGTTTAGAATACGACTATCGAGGACTTTTACATGTGTACAATAAGTTAGAGGATTACGAGAAAATATCGGAATACACAGATACATTGAATCATTGGAAAGAGCTTAGAGACAAACACGCTCAATCTGAAGAACCACCGATCGATGTACAAAAACGTCCACAACCAATCGCAAATGTAATGAATGTGTTCTTTTCCATGTGATATATCAATAAGTGTGTCTAATTCAAATTTTATGTCATTGTATGTCATCAAGCAACTTGCTGGTCTCCGTTGCGTTTACAAGACATTGGGCCAAAGTAGGAAGGAAAAATAACTGGATTGTATGAAAACCATTGTAGAAATTTGTAAATCATTGATCTGGTCATATGAATTAATAATTTCATCCCTTATGTCAATATTTTATAACACGTGCGTAGTATCTATATCAAATAAGAAACAAATTGAATTATTATCAATAATATTAAATTCAAACGATGCAAGGAAATATTAATTTAATTTATAAATTATTTTTATTAGTCATGATATTGCAATATAAACATTGATGGGGCTTTTTTTTAGTTGAGTTGCTGTGCTTATGCTGCATATTTAGACTTGATGTCTTTGTGTTTTATTTCGATGTATTAAAAATTTTTGCATATAAAATATCTTTTTTTAAATATTTTGTATTTATATATAAAATTTTAATATAAATTTGCTAATGTTTAATCTGATTTGCATACATTTTATGTACATACACACACACACACACACACACACACACACACACACACATATATATATATATATACATATACATACATACACACATACACACACAGAATATTCCAGAATATTTGGAACAATCTTCGTGTGCAAATAAAGAGAAATCGAAGACTTCGATTCAATTTAGTCCATTCTATCTGCACATGAAAATTTTCTCAAATATTTTGGGACATCGTGTTTGCGTGTTGGTTCGTGCGTGCGTGCATGCGTGTGTGCGTAGTAGTGAATCATAAAGTATAAATATATACATACATATCTGTATGTAGGTGTGTGGGAGGGGGGAGGGTGGGTGTGGGTGTGTACATACAGATATAATATATATGTTTATACTTTACAATTCATTAATGATTACTGAACTACTTTCAAAGAGAGTCGCTCAGGTTTCATATAAAATATTTTTTTATGATTGTTTATCGAACACATTTATAATATGTTTAATTCATTGTTCATCTTAAAATTACATTGATCGTAGATCTTCACGCATTGCATAATTTTTAAGTAATAAAAAATATTCAAAATACATGCACTTGTGTTTATAACAGTAATATAGTTAAAGAAATAGGAATTAAAACTCGGTGAACGATTTGTTGAACAGATGTTTTGCTGCATAAAGTTATCTTCTCACTTTGTAAAATTTTGACATCTAAATTTAAAAATACCTTCTATATATATCCTATATTTTTTCTAGCATTTTGTTCTTGTATAAATGCCATAATGAATATAGATAATTAAAAACTAGACGCGCGTGTGCCCTTAGACTACTCCTAGAGATATTTTGAGATCAAAAAATTTTCAAACTCTCACTAATTATTTACAAATGTTTTTGCAGATTCGTTTCATTTCAATTTAAAAAATTCATTTAGGCACTCTTTAGATAGATATCAAATGATAGAATATGTGATCTATCCAATGTAAACTTGTACAACTAAATAAATAGTAAAGCCTCTCTAATAAATTCAGACAATATAAAGGTAGCAGGCGCTCAAGATGTAGTTGACAATACATAATCAGTTTGGCAATATTGTAAATTATGATTAATTTATGAAAATTTAATTTAAATAGATTACATGTTATCAACTGCACTACAAATTGCTCTTGTATTGTCAGTACATCATTAATTATTGTATCAGATCTAACAGCCATAAGATGAATTAAATTAATTGTACATTCTATTTTGTTTTTTTTTATCAACTATTAAAAATATCAATTCATTTTTTTAAAAAAAGATACAAAATTAAGTAAACCAAAAATATATCAAAGAGTTAAATATCTATTTCTCTTTTAAAGACTGGCAAAATTCTCAATCGAAGATATGAGAGATCCGTAATTAAATGAAAACAAGATAATGTAATATAAATACTCACAATATTCTTCTGTATAACTCACATACATTCAAAAGCTTTAATCTGTTTAAATTACAGTAACCATTAGGTAATACATAACTTTATATTTACACGATATTTCTTGTATCACTCCGATTTTCAGGTAATAAGAATCTTATCTAATCCCATTTTTATGCTATCAACACGTCTAACTTTCTCTCTCTGCAAACAAAAGAGAGTCATCGTTAGTCACCTAATGATCGGTATGTTTTTGAGACATACTAGTCAATGTATTACCGGACTGATATTGCACATTTCGTTAAACTGTGTTAAAGTCCCGTAACTTTAGAACATTTAATCAGGTGTATGTGGAGGTTCTTGGCTGAAGTATGGTGCGGTATCTTGCACTAATAAAGTATGACAAACATCACAGACTCTGGATGGTCTTTGTTTCGGCCCACTGTTCACAACGTGTGAGAGGCAAGATTGACAAAATATATGGCCACAGTGACGGCAATGTACCTATGGACATTAAGCCTCTTTAATTTCATTACATGAAATCCCCAAATATTTTTACACTTAAAATGAGATAAAGATGAGTGCAAAAAATGCAAGCAACGTGAACTATCCTTATACATATACAAGATGTATCCAGCGCTGCCATTCAGTCATTTAAATAACTTTTTGTCATTTTTTTTACAAATTATTAAAAAATCACTATCGTTCAAATTAAGTCACTTTTTTTTCTTAATCTGTGACTTGAAATTTGCATATAAATTTTTGTTTCATTCATATTTTATCTAACAATTGCTCTTTCTGTTACTCTTTGGATATTAGTCCAGTGTCTCAACATGTGATTATTAGGTCCCGATCATTTAATTTCTCGCAGAGCAACGTACTATGTGTGAGTAAAATAATATTTTATGAGAAAATCAGACATTTGTGCGCGCGCCAATCGTAATTTGATTTATTCGAATGCAATCTCACTTTCACGTAGTCAAACTTTCAATTACATAAACATTTGAGTTTGGTTAATTTTCTATGCATTATGCAAGTCTGTGCTTCCCGCTTTACTCTCGCGATTTAAAGTGCTAGATCAGTTAGACAAGCGGCATGGATAATGAAATACTTTTTAAAAGTAACTTTTTTAACTGTGAATAAAAATTGAGATATTTTGACAATTTTCCAGCAAAAAATACATTAACAAAATTTAACTTTTGCGGGAATTTTTATTGTCCAATATTTAAAAAATTTTTAGTTTAATTTAAAAATACTTTTTATAATTGATTTGTAATAAAAAATATTTATCTTAATATGCAATTTTAATATTAAAATCATATATTTAAAATAAATTTTCATACAATATATTAGATTACAAAAACTTTCACAAATTTGTATTCTATTTGTATTCTTTACTGGATAATTATCTTTAAAATGAATCATCTTTTCAATTTAATTACTTAATGGCTTTTGTTTGAAGTTTATGTTAAAAAAAAATTTACTATACGATAGAATTTTTTCATCCATTTCTCACCATAATATTTGTTTTTAAACAGCATATATTGAATATTTAAAAATTGTGCTGTCAAGGAATAATTATAATTGTATAATATAGTTGTGTAAGCACGTCATTGCAAAGAGATATTATTTGTCATCGTAAATCTTCATATTATTTTAAAGTTGCTGACGCAAAATAGACTCGCCTTATCATATGTTAAATTATCCAAAACATATGGAAAAATAAGAGTAATGTTTTTTCTTTGCTTAAATTATTTTTAAAATTTCATGAAAAATGTCATTTTTGGTACTATTTTGATGCTTGAAAAATTATTTTTTGTTGTTGTGAAAAATTATGTTTTGTTTTTTTTTTTATTAAAAAGCAGTCAATATTTTACTTTTTTGGTCTGCTGACTGGATGATAACGCTGGGTGTACCTTAACATACTAAGCGCCGAGCCTATTTCGTTTAACTTTCCGTTTACGTCGCATAATATCGTCAACTGGAGAGATACAGGCAGTGTGCGAGCTAAGGTAAACAAAAAGAACGAGAAACAAAATGGGATGACTAACGAATCGTCACACAAATAACAGTACAATTTTGTTCTCTAAAGTAGATCTAAATATTTTAAAAAGTTTTTGAAATCGGCGTGGTGTAAATGGAAAGTCCGGTGCCGGTCTGTAGGAACCAGCATGGCATTTAACATTTAATAGTGCCCATTAAAGTCCACTAATCATATAGCACTATTCCTGATCAAAAATTGAGTCGAAAAATCCTGAACCATTTTTTTCTACAATGCTCAAGGAAGCAGTTATTATCGAGTAATCAAATCGGTGCCCTTTAGACGGGCTTTAGGCATATCTATGAGCCTCACTATCAGATGCATGACTCACTAAGCGTCCGTTTAAAAAACGGCTAATTGAATTAGCTTTATTTAGTAATTACTTATTTCATTGAGTATTGTAGAAAAAATTGCTCAGGAATAGAGCTATATTAATTAGTGAACACTATTTACACCTCGTATTTGCGTATATACATATGCATATAGATCGTAATACTAATTTAACTTATTTAATTTACCTTCTTTTTTGTAACTGAAAATGTGGTATGACAACTAGGACACTCTTCAACGTCCTCTTCATGTTGCCATCTTACTTCACTACCTGCCTGTCTAATCCTTTCCAGTTGGACCTATATGTGATCATTAAAATAATTATTATTTGTATATTAAAATAATTATTATTTGTATATTAACAGTTCTATTTAGAGTTTATAATATTTTATAATATTTATAATGTATATAATGAGCTATCTCTTATTTATATATACAAACTTTTTCGATAATTTTGAATCAACTTTATGTCGATAAAATACACACGTACAACTTTAAATTCATTGTTTACATTATTTCTATTACCTGTAATGATTGTGATAATCTAACAAAGTCTTTCTGTACTGCCTCACTAGTATCTAATTCTTGCTGTAAACTCATAACTCTTTGTCGTAGTTCACTTATAACTGAATCTGCATCCTTCTTCTCTTTTTGGATTTCCTGTAGCTGTTTTTCCAATCGATCAAGCTTCTCTTCTCTATCAGCAAGTGTACGATGATCTCTTATGTATTTATCTAATTGTGCTCTATAAATGATTCAACAGAGTAAAATTATGTTAATGTTTATGATATTAAACAATCATAATTGATAATTTTATCGCACATATAAAGTCAGTATTTACAACCGCTCACCTCAATCCGCTTATTTCATTCTTTAAAACAGCAATATCCTGTTCTTTAACCCTATTCTCTTGCTCCATTTGTTCTCTCAATAAAGTAACTTCATATCGTAATGTCTCTTCCTTCTCTTGTGCAACTTCTTGAGCTACTTTGGCTGTAATTAAATCCTCATGCATCTTTAAAAGACTCATATGCAATTCCTCAACAGTGTTTGGCATGTTGATGCTTTCACTTTGAAGTTGTTGCGAATGTTTGCTATGTTTACCCACAAGATTTTCATTCTCCATCTGAAGCCTGCAAGTATATTTGGAATAAAAAGTTTTATCAATAATATACTGTTATAATGTTATCTATATTTCTTATTTTTATATGTAATTTAACTTTGTATATATGTAGTGCTATTAAAAATTTGTCAAAAAAGGATCATCTTACGCAGTGAGATGTCTCTGTACTTCTTCTCTGCCTCGTGTCAATTTAATAAGTTCCTCCGATACGTTCCTTTGAATTTGTTCAAAAGTTTTCTTTAGTTCTAATAAATTTTGTTGCGCTGTCTGCGAGGTAACAGTGAGTTCCGCAACTTTGATTTTATGCTCTTCCTTCTTCTCATTCCACTTTTCTTCCATCTCTTTTCGAAATTCAACTTCCTTAGCTAGATCTTCCTTTTGAGCTTGTAGCATACGTTGCGAGTCCAACAGCTGCTTCTCTAAATTCTTGGCAGTCGCTTCTACTTTAACTAATTGTGCTTCGTAGTTTGCACACATATCACACGACGGCTCAAAGGACCCAGGTTCCTGCTGCCGTTTCTTTAATAGAACTTCTTTACATTTTTGTAATTCGTCATCGGTTGACCGTAGTTTCTCTTTTAAAGCTTTTATTTCCTCCTCGAGTGGCACAACCAACGAACGTAAAACTTCCGCATCTTCTTGCGCCTATGAAATTACATAGTCTTTTATCTATCATTATTGATCTATTATTATATGAATATTATTATTACTGAGAGACAAGTAATTTAATGTATCTAAGAGAAATGTTAGTGTCACTTAAATGTATCACAAAAAGAATATAAATTTAACCCTCCATCAATCATATGGAATTTTATACCTTCTGTCAGCAAAGTGGATAGCTTCAGTGCAAATTTTTATATTGTTGTTAACTATATAAAAATCTGAAAAAATTCTTATATACTTGTAAAAACTTTAACAATGAAACTATTTTTACTAGAAATCAAATTGTATTTTATTTATTTATTAGATTTAAATTTACCTTTAGAATTCTCATAATCAAAATATTAACTATCTTTTCAAAATCCAACTTGGCCACTTAACAGAAGGTTAATTGTGCAAGGGTTATAAATGTTTCATGCAATTTTAGATTTACGTACATATTTTTTTACCTTCCGCATGCTTTCTTCTAAATTGTCAGGACCTAAAGATAAAGAGTCTGCGCCTAATTGTGAAACCACTTTTCTAGCTAATGTTTTAGTTACTGTAGACAATGAGATTTGTGGTCCGTCCGTTGGCGGATCGCGTGGCAATTGTGTTTTCAATAACGCGTTTTCTTCTTGAAGTTTAGAAAGAGTCAATTGTAATTTAGACACTTCGCTAACAAGCTGTTTTCTCGAGCAAGAAGATTCCTCCACCGTTTCATGTATAACTTGCTGTAAAGATGCTATTTCTTCCTGAGCCTTCCTCTTCTCTATCAATATATGATTTTGTATTTTAAGATCTGCGACGACTAGTTGGCTCTTAGCCTCATCCAGCTCATTCTTCAGTCTCAGATTTTCCTTTTGCAAACCCATATTTTCCTCCAATCTCCGCTTTAATTCTTCTATAAAATACATTAATTCTAGACTTAATAAAATTGCCAAAGAGCTACTTGTCCAAGATTTGAGTTGTACATGCTATATACCTTCTTTTTGAAGAAACAATTCTTTCATCTTAGCCCTTTGTACATTAAACTCTTCTCGCATCTTAACGTTCTCTGACTCCAATCGGCTGATCTTCGTCTGAGGATCCTCTGAATCGTAACAGACACTCTTAATGAAATTAAATCATATCGCACGAAGGGATTCTCTACATTAACATGTGACATCGCAAAAGAAGCCCGACAAATGGATAAATTGTGCTTTCTTAAATATCTTGTTTTCATATTTTTTTTTTCCTTCCGAGTGTCGTGACGACGATACCGATAAGGACCTAAATAAAGACTACTGCTCGATAACATACCGTTTCCGTTTGCTTTGACCGTCCGATCGTCCTGGTTCTCCATTGTATGATCACTTGGCGCGGACGAGAATGACAATTTTGCTGGAGTGGATCACCACGGACAAGGATTCGGAGAGCATATCTCGGAACTCAGCCGGGACTGGCCACCTCTCGACAACGATGACAACGTTAATGATGTCGATGACGGCGATGGCATGCCGCTGACTAGTGTCAGTGATTCATAGTGACTCAAACAAAACTAGATCCAAAATGCAAATAAAGATTCGAGAATGAAAATCACCGATAATCGGATCACGAATCGGAAGCGAACTCAAGAACCGGAAGCGACCTCGCTTGTTCATCCAACGATTTCGCTGGACTTTGCAAGCAATACTTTAACGATGTCTAACACTCATATACATTTGCCAATGTCCACTGCTCCTCCCGGCTGCACCTCCTAATACGGTTGATAGTGGATGACACCTTCCGCGTTTTCTGCCCTTTATGCTGCTTTGCAACTCCAACCTCCAACTAGTACATGTAATGTACATTTATATATACATACATACTTAAAATTAAATAGTCTTCTACAGATTATTTAATTTCAAGTACGTATGTATATATAAGTATACATACATGAATAACAATAAAGTTTAATGAAAGCGAAATAGAAAATTTTAATGTGCAGTCCAGTGTAATAAAAAAAACCAAATCTCTTCTTTTTTTAGAAATTGCACCTTTTGTTATACACCTTTCACTTTTCTCTCTTTCAGAGTGTAGAAACGTCGCAAGTGTGTGGTCCAATCAAAGTCGAGCTAGCTTGACGTTGATTGGACTGCAACATTTGCGACACTGCGATCAGTGTCGGCAACAACTCTGAATTCTGAAATTACGCTACGCTTTACAAAAAAGAAAACTCTAAAAAATAATTAATCATTTTTTATGAAATTCAAAAACTCTTCAAGTAGTCTAAACTAAATTTTACAAAAAAAGGACTAAAAATAAATATAAAGGACTAAAAATAAAAATAAGAACTAAATTTTACCAAAAAAAAAAAAATCTACGAAGTTAAATATACGTATCAAATTAGTTTTCTTTAGAACATCTTTATTTATAATGTCACAAATGTTTAAAAAAAATTACATATTAAAAATTTTATATTTCATATTATATATTATTTTTTATATTTTATTAAACAAATCAATTTTATATTTTATATTACATATTACTTTTGTATTTTATATTTTATATTTTACATTAAAAAAAAATCACGGAAAAATATATCTTTTATGCAAATCGTGAACACTCTATAGAACGTGTTTCAAATAATATATCCTTTTTTGGTAAACGGAAAGTCGCGCGATTCAAATTGATGGAAACGGAAATTCAGTGGTTCATAGCAATATTTGCAGACAATTTGCAAGCATCTTGTACACCGCGTGGCGTGTCGCATATCCTCGTGACGTTGAAATTTCAGTTGAAGGCGCATCTCGACGTCGGAAGGATTCCACACGACGTGCTCGCTCAAAAGATTCTACTTATTCGAGGAATCGACAACTCGCCTCAATCGGATAATTCGTCGATCAAGTTGGCAGAAGCCGGCGGTTGATCCTCAGGATTGATCTCAACTCCGTTTAATTTAATCGATCGATTGGCATTGGAACTGAACCAATCGCATTTGTTGTTCATCAGAATTAACCAATTACAGTTGACGATCGAACGATTAGGTTAATCGGAATTGTTTAGACCGACTCATAGATGATAGACGCATGAGTCGCGTGAATATACAATGGTAATCATCACGTATGGATTTTCCTGAGTCACAGTTTTCTTCCGCGAATTCCCCGTACGAATTCGATTCCACCTAAACACTCGCCACCGTCAAGTTTGAGAGTAAGAGAGGTAGGTATTTCTCATATTTATATACGCAGTTGCGCACGGTCGTGAGTATTCATCTGATAGCATTATTTGCTTGCCAATGCGCCGACGTCGAGAAGATGTCCTGTGATCCTAGTTAGCAGTGATTGAAGTCCTGATTGATTTTTTTCAAGGAACGGTCTGGTTTAACAAATATCATGAGCACATTGTGGAAACCCTGGGGAGACATCCTAAAGGTGGAACCGACAGATCCAGCGATCATGAAGAGTCTGGACAGCAGCATGGACGACTTTGACAAGCTATCTGACTTTAGTCCCAACTTATTTATCATGAAAAAGAAGAATCCTCTGCTGAACTCTTGCATGAAGTGTCATAATAACAACAACAAGAGCTTTTTGCTGCTCGATGGACAGGAGAATCTGCAAGTTCCTGATGTAGAAGAGTTTCTGAAAAAATTAAACTGTACGGAAAACAACATTAAAGTCAAAGTTGTATCGATATTTGGAAATACAGGTGATGGGAAGAGCCATACTATGAATCAAGTATTTTTCAAGGGCGAAGAAGTATTTCAAACCTCCAATGAGCAAAATTGTTGTACATTAGGAGTCTGGATAGCATTTGATCCAATTCTCAATGTTATCTGCTTGGATACGGAAGGTTTACAAGGTACATATATTTTATGTTATTATTCTTAAGTAAAATTAATTGCCAGATTCAACAAGTTTATATTACTATGTTATTCTATTTACATAGGTATTACTTGTTATGAACACGAACGGACGAGATTGTTACTCAAGGTACTCGCGGTCTCTGATATTGTGGTTTATGGAATTCATTCCGAAAGGTTAAACAGGGATTTGTTTACATTTTTGGGCGCTGCGTCGCGTGCTTACAGTCACCATTTTAAAGCCACTTTACAAACGATAGGGCAGAAAGAAGGAATCTCTACCTCGTTGAGCATGCTTGGACCAAGTGTTATAGTGCTGCACGAAACTAAACACACCATACCTTTGATCAACAGTACATATTGCTACTCTCTCAGAATGACAGTAATTTCAAACTGAGAACTTTATTTTGATTGATAATCGTTTCGCCATCGTGACATGATATATTGATCGATTCTTTTACAGATGAATCGGAAAGTGCGGAAGATATTCTGAAAGCTAAATTCGCTCAGATGAGTCTCGAGATTGACGCTTTTAACTCTATCAAATATATCGGTTTGCAAATGGTAAATGACACGACGGATTACGAACAATTGCGATTCGCGATTGAGAGCGAATTGAACAACACGACAGTTCGCTCAGCCAGAAAACCGCACTTAGTGTACAATATACTTAAGAATCTGAACAATCAGCTATCTAACGAAATAGAAAATGTTTCTAATACTTTATTCCCAGACCAGTATTTTACTTGTCCTATTAAATGTCTAAGTTGTAATAATGGCTGTAACAACAGTATGGGACATCTTAGTGAAGAAAAACCACACAGTAGTAATACTAAGTTGGTATATGGATTTTTTATATGTTACTTTAACCGTACAACTCCTTGGATTAATGATGTTTGTTATGATAGGTGCAAATTCCAGTGTCAGTATGAAAATTCAATATACATATGTAAAAGATGTTACAAGAATGGAAATGAAATTGAGGTGAGCAGACAATATTACGAAGACAATCAGAACAGCTGGTACAGTTTCGCTAAAAATGCTTGGTCAGGATACATCATAAACTGTCCACACTGCGGGGAAATATACAAAAGCAGACAGTATTGGTATGGTAATAATGCAGAGGATGTTGCCATACGCAAAAAAATTACTCACGTGTGGAATACGGTAAAAATCGAAAATAAAAATTTTTTTGTTCTTAAGGATCATTTTGACAGGATCTGAAATAAGCATAAATCCAAGATTTTTTTTAGTTAATTGTACTATATGCCTCGAATTAATTCCTGTTAGGGATATGTTATACAATATCTAAAAATTTGCCAAGTATTAAAGATTTTAAATAAAAAATATTCAAAAAAAATTTCAAATAAAGTTGTTCTATCACAGATAGGTGACAAATTTCCAAAAGGATGATTTGAGACAGAGAAGTAAAGTGAAATATTTTATTGTAACTGATTCTCATTCGTCCTGGTTTTTTGTTGTTGATTTTGGGAGAGTAAAAAGATTATATTATTATTATTATTTTATTGTAAATAGACACAATGGCTAAAATGTAATAGAATTTTTTGTTGAGAATTGTGCAAAATAGCAAAGTTGAAATTTATTTTAAATAAATGAATTATCATATTTAAAAAATTTGTCAAGTATTAAAGATTTTAAATAAAAAATATTTTTTAAAAATCCTACGCTACAGCTATAGATTTTTTATAAGAAAATATTTCACTTGTTTTAGATCATTCCCGCTTTTGGAAATCTGCCATCTACTCGCGGCGAACAAACTTTGCAGAAATTATTTCACAACCTTCTTTTTTTTATATAAAATCTTTTAATATCTAGCAAATTTGTAGTCAGATATTATACAATATATTGCTAGAAATTAATTCTACATAGATTAATTAACTTAAAAAATTTTTTAATTTATGCTTATTTTAGATCCTGTCAAGATGATTATTTTTTCATTTATACATTTTTATTTCAATATGAAATGGCTTTTCAATATTCCATATTCTCTTTCAGTCAAATCGTTCTATAGTTACTCAAAACACAGCACAACGAGTTATTGATAGCGTTTCATACATCACTGAAGCCGTGACGAATGTCTCTCTGCAACCGGCGAAAGCACTGAAAGCCTGGGCCGCGGATCAAGTGGCACCGTCTTATTGGCGATCGAATAATGAGATAAAATACTGTTATCAGTGTAAAATTCCATTCAGTCCAACAGATGACAAACATCATTGTCGTGATTGTGGAGAGGGCTTTTGCGCGCAATGCTCGTCAAAAACAAAATGCGTGCCCAACAGAAACTGGTACTCACCCGTTCGAGTTTGTGACACGTGCTATGAGAAAGAGACAAATTGTTCCAGCGATGAATCCCTCGAACCTGTGGAAGATGTCGGCGTGCGAAAAGTGACAGAGCACATGATGTCGACTCTTAATGCCGTTGGAACAGTATTTAGTTATTCCAAATGTGAGTAAAAACGTTACATCACGAACTCGTGTAATTCTCAGATAAATTCTAAACATATTTGATTTGTATAGCTTTTATAAAAGATTCCGTTCGGCCATCTTATTGGATACCTGATTCGGAAGTGATTAGCTGTTGTGTCTGCGAACGGAAATTTTCCGCCATACTGTCTTTACATCACTGTAGAGCTTGTGGACGTGGCGTGTGTCAAGAATGTTCACAACATCGTAAACCTGTACCTCACCGAGGATGGGATCATCCTGTTAGGGTATGCAACGCTTGCGTTTGAAATCGTTTGGACATATATCTTTTAAAGAAAACAGTCGAAAAATACAAAAATTTTGGAGAAAGAAAATATTCATTTGAAACGAAATAAACTTACTTATTTCACGTAATACTTGCAAGATAAACAAAAGTTGAGACTTAATTGTGAATATAGAAAATTTTAGATTTGTATAGCCAAATCGTGCAGTTGACCGTAGTTTTTTAAACAAATCTTTTTAATGTAATTAGAATTTTAACTCTTAAATTCTAAATAAAATTTTCAACTCGATGTTTTTTATTTCCAACAGTACATAATGTAACAATACAAATTATTTTATTATGACATGTAATAGTTTTATGATGAAATATCTAAAAAATACAGTTTTATTACTTATATATTTTTAATATTAAATTATACAAATAATTATATGTTTTATTTATATTTGATATCAGAGAATTTTAAAGAGACAATAGGCGTATTCATTAAAGCAGTTAGTCTGCTCACTGAGCGATGATTAATTCTTACAGATTCAATTAATCATTTTCAGCTGGCAAGCAAAGTCTAGCTGTTTCGTTTGATATAAATCGTCGATTATTTGACAACTTAAGTCGGTTCTAGATTTATTGCAAGCCGATTGCAAGTTTGTTGCAACAGCCAATCTGAAGTTTGCATTTTGAAATCAATGCTTCATATTAGCTGTCGTAAACTTGCGATCGGTTTGCAACTAACTGTAGAACTTTAAATTTTCTAAAAAATTAAGAATATCAGCTGAATTTTTAGGTATATAGGATCCGAAAGTCTGGAGTTGTCTGAAAGCTATTTAATTTAGTTTTTATAATTAGAGAATAACTTGTGAATATACAAGGTGTTCCAGAATAACCACTAAATATTTCGTGTGCTGGACTAAACTGAATCGAAAAGTCTATTTTACAATTTTCGCAATAATTGACAAGATATTAATTACTAAAAATCACAACATGGGTTTTCAATAATTTTTTATTCAAGTATTATCAACTGTA
>Ga0157364_1002784_pt1 | contig 16620 bp, 10 predicted proteins | sample AttsexASBM2_FD_111476 | JGI IMG/M metagenome (GOLD analysis project Ga0157364, IMG submission 111476) | Fungus gardens microbial communities from leaf cutter ant in Ribeirão Preto, State of São Paulo, Brazil - Atta sexdens ASBM2 | ecosystem: Host-associated > Fungi > Mycelium > Unclassified ... | reverse complement strand
TATATATATATATATATATATATATATATATTATATATAATATATTATATGATGCTATAATATGTTATACATTGTTACAATCTTTTTTTCTAAAGGTTTTTTTTTTAGAAGACCTTTCTTCGAATCCGGTCGGATATCCGACTCGAAGAAATTGCCTTCTTAGATATCCGAACGGATACCAGATATCCGATATTCAATATCCGGTTTTACGATCCGGTGCGTCCCTACAAATTATATTCTTAATTATTCGTGAAAAAGTTATAATTACAATACTAAAAAAATATTATAGTGCATACAGTAATACTTATAATTCAAAATGATGAAATTTACACAAAAATATGAATAAAAAAATCGCTTTGATTTTCACTTTGCACAACGGAAATGACACATTGGGGTATTTATATCCCGCCTCGAAATGTGTCGTTCCTGTTCAGGTTGCTATACAGAGACCGATTTGCCGCGAACTTTTCAACTGATAGTTGGGGATTTAAACTAATGGTAGATGAAGTTAGAAATTCGAATTGCAATGGGATTATAAAATATATGTACGATTGAAAAAGCCTTGGGGTCTTTTGGATAGCATTTAAGAGTTAAATACATAGAGTCCCGATAGCATTTAAGAGTTAAATACATAATGTGTACTGGTTCGATGATAAAATTGTAGTGTTATTAGATTAAAGTATGTCAAAAGAGTAAGATAGTAATATAATTTAAAAAGTTGAAGCAGTATTGAGATGAAGACTCTTTATTGTCAACCAGTAAGTAACGAAAAATGACGATTTGTAGGAAACGAATTAAGGAGACAATATAAAGAGGATAAAAAAGAAGGAGGAAAAGAATTAAGAGGGGGAAAGGGATGTATGACAGGAAGATACATCTGGTCGTCCCAATAACATTTAAATTTTACCAGGAATAATACAATTTCTATTCTCAATAAATTTTCTAAAGATTTTCCCTTGTCCTGCCACAATGACAAACAATTACTTACTCGGTTAAACATTACGAATTAGTTTATAAAAAAAAATCACGTTGATTAACTTATTACACGAGCTGACAAGGATAACGTCAGTTGTTTTGGACAAGGCGGATTATATTAACGGAGACTATCTTCTCTGACAGGGATACTTATTATATTGTAGTATTGATAAGGATTCTGCGAGAAAATTAACTGATAATCTTCGCTGCCCCCTTGTCAGAAAAATAAAAGTTTTATAGATAAGTCCTCATATCGAAAATTACTTACTATAGATAGTAACATATCTACAGTTTATGATTAATCTAAAGTCCACAAATCGGGTAATCCATTAAGAGTCATTATTTCTTATATTAATAGTCCTCTATATTATTTATCTTTATTTCTGCACAATATTATTAATAATAGCATTCCTGAAGCATCTAGCCAGGTGAAAAATAGCTTTCATTTTGTTAATAAACTAAATGGTACGTTTTTTGAGCTTGTGTATGTTATGATTTCTTTGGATGTTATTTTCCTTTTTATTCATGTTCCCATAGAATTGACAACTGAAAGCATTAGTAAAAGATGAGTTCACATTTCTTGTAAAATCACTATACCAGTAGAAAAATTTTTATTTGCCATACGCTTAGTTTTAAATTCCACTTATTTTTCTTTTAATAGTAAATTTTACAAACAAATTTTTAATACCCCTATTATATCCGAAATTATGATGCAGGATTTAGAAATTTTAGTAAATGAAAGATTACCTACACAACTATTATTCTATTGTCGGTATGTAGGCGACATTATTTTAGCAGCTCCAGGATTTGAATGACATCAGAAACGTTTTTAATTTATTATATCCAAGATCCACTTTAGTTCACCAATAAAGATAAGTGTGGAAGAAAGTTGAATTTCTTAGACAGGACTGTTATTATTGACATCAGAATTATTTTCGATAAATACCATAATATACCAACTTTTATACCAAGCAATACCAACTTTTTCGGGTAGATTCCTTATTTTTTACTCTCATCATCCGACTTGTCACAAAAAGGGCGTTATCATCAATGTATTATAGTTGACAGAATTATACTTTTACCCCGTCTACGATTTCATAAAAATCTGAGACTATCTATATTTTTTTAGACAACGATATTCTTTGAATTTTATTTTTTTGACTATACAAAAAAATTGAATTTCCACATTCACAATAATAGTAGACATTAATTTACATTAATAAGTCAAGACCACACAGAAGTTTTCCACTGTACCTTATGAGTTTCTGAAATTTTTTTATCTGTAGCCCTCAAAATGTAAATTATCTTATTTTATTCCAAATGCTTTGAAAAATTACATTAAGAGAGATAAAGACAAACTCTCTTTCTCATCAGCGATAGTTTATAAAACATCATGTGAAGATTTCAAAGCTAGTTATGTACGACAAATGAAAAAAAGACAAAAAACTAGATTGCAGGAGCATACGTCAGATATAAGAAAAAAATTGGGACCCCCTCTGTCATTACGGACCATAGAACGATATGCAACTATAATTTTGATTGGAATAATGTTAGAGTTTTAGACAGTGAACTTTCATATAATAACGCTTAATTTTTGAAATGGTTCATTAAAAGACAAAGAGAGAGACTGAGTTTAAACCTGTAGAATGATACAGAAGCATTACCCGATTCCTATCTTCCTATCAATCTCTTTTCCCTTCTTAGTCCCTTTTTTCCCTCCTTTTTTACCCCTCTCTGTACAATCTTCTTAATTCATGTCCTACAAGTCATCATTTTTCATTACTCACTGGCTGACAATAAAGAGTAGTGTTCATCGCAATACTGCTTCAGCTTTATTTTATTACGATTTATTTTTTGACATACTTTTATCTTATAAGGGATTACACCAGCTTGAAGATTTGAAAAAAATCGAAAAATTTTGTATAGCTTAAATTTATGGATAGTTTGACAATTTATGGATAGTTTAAGAATGTAAAATTTTTTATCCAAATGCGAAATTCCGAACATTAACAAAGATACAGTCGATTATCAAGCGATGTATACGCTTCTCAGCATATGTGATCGATGCCTCCGCGCCATTGGTTCAGATAAACTACTCTGTTTACTTGAAAAATATTGTAAATTCTAAACCATGTGACGACATTGTTGTTCAAAAAAAGGAATGCATGGGTCGCGTGCAGAATAGATGGCTGCGTGCTTTAAAAAAAAACATCAAGGATCTTGGCGGAAAAGGAAACTCACTGGCAAATTAATAAATGAATTGACAGTATATTATTTTGCTATAAAGAAAAATCACGATTCCAGAAAAAAAAATGAGAAATGTAATTTGGGCAATAATTTTGCATAACATCTCGACCGATGAAAAACAACCCAGCACGAGCATTGTTCAGCCGGAGAGAAATTAGTGCTCGCAAGTCAAAGCCACCGATACTCTCTCAGATTACCGACATAAAAAATCTCCCTCAAGATATCTTCAACGCTATTAAATCTGTTTATGAAGATTTGAGCAGAAATGATTTATTGATTCGTTGCTTAGGCGGTTATATATAGAATAGTAATGAAAGTTTGAATAGCGTCGTGATCCTTGACTCCAAAATCTCATTCCAGCGGTAAAACAATTTTGGATATTTGTACATACATTGCCTGTATTTTCAATGATGGTTTCAAAAGCTTGATAAAAATCATGGAAGTCATGAACTTGACTACTGGAACGAGGTCCTACAATTTTGCGGAGCCAATCGATAATAACCGAGACACTGCAGATCACAGAATATCGAACGCTGCAAAAGCCTTTTTGGCGGCAAAATTGCTCCGATATCAAGCCAAAAAAGCTGCTTCGTATGCAGAAGGCTTACTATATGGTATTGTTGACTAAAGGTAAAAAGAATAATTAACGATAAAATTATTATTTTATAAAAATAAATAACTTGATTTGAAACTTTAATCGCGTTTTTCTCAAAATGATGTTTTCAAAAACGATGAACACAAAAACTACAAATTTTATCCAAATGCTTTGAAATTTTATTGAGTTATTGAATTATTTAAAGAAATACCGTTTGTTTTTGTGATAACTTATATACTTTTTTGTAATCCATATTTTTATGTCGAATTTTTACATAAAAATTAAACCTCTTTTTGAATATACCATTTTTCACAGTTTTCATATTTCTTAATTCTGCCTGGTATTTCTCTAATTTGATGCAGATTACAAATAAATTTTTTTTTGGCTATAACATACTTTAGACCTATTCTGCTGTTCACCATGGATGCCTTCACAAGCAGGTTTTCAAAAAATGTGCTGCAGAATCATTTTGTTTTTTTATAATTATTAAAATATTGACATTTTGTACACCATAGTACAAGCAAATATAAAAAGATTTTTTGTATCATGTAATTTTTTTTAATTATTACTTCCCAAAGATATGATTTTGAGTAATATAATCTCGTAAAATATCTTTTTATTTACAAATCACTATACGTTTTAAATTTTACATATTTTATTTTTATTATATTCACATTTATATTATCGTTATTTATGCTCTACATATGTATTTTTATTGAATTTTGTTTTACTTATATTACCGAATTTTATATTTTATACATATTTTATATAATTCATTATATTTTACTGATCTTCAATCTTCATTTTTTCTATAATTTCAATCTTTATACTATTCACTATTTTGCTTGATGACTACATTTATTGTACATATTATATTGTACATATTATAGAATTCAGTTTAATCTTTCTTTTAGAAGGATTAATTAATTATTAACGGACTTCCCGTATAGGATTGTAGTTTCCCATCGGGTGCTTCCCCTAGTGGTGCATTCCCCTAGTGGGGAAAGCTTGCCAACTTGCCGGAAGATACTGAGAAAATACCCAGAGCGGACTAAAAAATGGCAATGGAAAAAACAATAACGGAAAGTACCATCCCAGGTGGCAGCCCAGGCCTTAGCTTGAAAAATTCACTCTCTACGGAGACCACAAGGATTCTGGGGGGAAGGGGTGGCAATTATTGTCTACTAAGAATTTGATTAAAGAAAATAATATATCTTTAGGATCGCCAACTGAAAATAACAGCGAACAACATAGCCAGACTAAGATAAAAAACAGGGTAAAATCCTACTACAGCAAACTTTACCTATGACATATTTTCAGAACAGAGCTAGAGCCAACTCCACAGGAGATGTCCTAAGCTATCAAAAAAAAGATCCAAAAATAGATAAAACTTAAATAAGAATTTAATCACAAATATAAACACGGAAAATGATAACGATAACAATAACTGAGAAATACGGAAAAAGAAAATAAGCAAAAAAGATCTCGCAACAGTCCTGAAGACTCAAAATTAAAAACTCAGAAACAAAAGTAGATGTAGAAGCAAACTCAGATACCACTTTCCCTGAGCAATAGATATGAGAATTTAGAACAAGACGTGCAAGACAGAAAATCAATGGAACTAAGGACATTGAAAACTCCCCATATTTGTAGCAGGAATGACTAACATTACACCGCTCATTTCACTACTTGAGAATATCGCAAAGCACGAATACGAAATCAAGATAATAAATGACTCCCAAGTAAAAATTCAGCCCGAAACTCCGGAAAAGTACTCAATAATAATTAAAGAATTACAAGCAAGGAATACAGAATTCCACACCTACAAATTACAATAAAACATGAAAAACTTCAAAGTCATACTAAAACAACTCTTCTACTAACATAGATGACATGAAATAAGAAATTAATAGCAAAGGAATAATGTTGCAAATATATGGAACATGCGATACAAAGCCACAAAAAAACCACTACCTATGTTTCACATAGAATTAAAACTAGCAATAACAAAGAAATATACAGCATAAACTATTTATTACAATGCAAAATAATGTTTGAGCAATCTTATTCGAAAAAAGAAATACCTCAATGCACAAAATGTCAGCGTTACGGTCATACTAAGAACTTCTGTAACCATAAAGTAAGTTGTGTCAAATGTGCAGGTAACTATGCAACTGACAAATGTTAAAGGAAGGTAAGGATAGATGACGTCAAATGTGTTCTATCATCCTGCAGATTAAGGGATGTAAAATATAAAGAGTTACAAAAAAATTCATATTCATCACTAAGAAAAAAGGAAACTATATTCTCATTTAAACAGGATAGTACGTTACACACATATCACGACCAACTTGCTCTTATGCTGAAGTTGCCTCCGCATCAATATGACTGGATAATAAAACTGGATAATGAAAATACACTTGCCTATATATCCAGTACTGAACAACGCAGTCAAACAATATTCTTGAACTGAAGAATATGACAAAGGGATTCATGGAAAAAATGGATTCCATGCTCAACATACTATCAATACTCGTCTCCAGAATAAAATAATGGCTCCATCGCTCAAAATAGTGGCCTGGAATTCTGATGGCTTGGCACAATATATGAACGAAATAAGAACATACATATTTATGCACAAAATAGATTGTTGTGTGTTTGTGACGCTGATGTCATCTTGTCTGGAAAGCTCGTACGCCAAGGCGGCGTGTAATAATAACGATTCTTTGTTGTAACGATTCGAATCTTTATTGTTGAGTTGAATTTAAGATGTATTCAAAGCGAGCGGCGAAGCTTGTAGATAACTTGTGCATTCGTTAAGATGCGTGCATCGATAATTCGCACTTGGTATGACATCGAGTGGTTTCTCACAGTTCGGAAGAAAGTATTGCGGCAATAACGAGACCAAATCTCGCTGGAAACTCAGGCAATTCGTGCACACTAATGCTCTCGCGGTACGCGTATATCGAGAACGTGGAGAGACAAAATGCATTGATAATACGACAGAACGTGTGGGTCGCATTTCGGCTTCGGGGTAAAAAGCGTTACAACGAATAGATGACTCGTATTGATCGAGATTAGGAAGCGAATTGATTTCTCGCACGCGGAATGTGTGCGCGATCGTCACTTTTTCGAGTGTGCACACGCGGGGGGGGGGTCGCGTGCCATTCGAGATAAACAGCGTGATCAGAGCGAGATATACGCATGTTTTGAACGGAGACAGCTCGATGTCTATGAGCATCTGTTTACTTACCATCGCCAAGAATATATTCAAATCGACGATTATTCCGGAATATAGACATAATGCTAATTTCAGAGACGCATTTTACCGATAAGCATTACTTTAAATTGCCTTCTTATATTGTATATAATACTATGCATCCTGACGGAACGACTGTTATCATCAGAAATAACATTAGACATTATGAAATAGAAAAATACAAAAAGGACTATAAGCAAGCAACTTCAATTGTGGTGGAAAACTGGACTGGCATTTTCACTGTTAAGCTGTATATTGCTCCTCCCCCTCCCCAAATATACGATTATAAACAATCAATTTGAGTTCTTCTTTAAACCCTAGGCGACAAATTCATAATAGGTGACTACAATGCCAAGCATCAATTTTGGGGATCAAGATTAGTAAATCTAAAAAGTCGAATACTCTATAAAGTTATCGAGAAAAATAACTTAAACATAATATCTCAATATTATGCTTAAGTTATTAATATTACTAAGATCTCGGTAGGATCTAAAAGCTTAGGAATGCAAAAGATTCGGGTTCGATTCCCGACCGAGGCAATATTTTTCGCAATAAGTTCATTATAGTTTTTTTAAGATTAAATTTGGGAAATTTGGGGGATTATTAATATTTCAGATTGGGTTGAAAGTCCAACAATCATATCGGCATGCAATTATAAGTTATGAAATTAATTCATTTAAATGAATATTTATAATAATTCAACATCTTAACATTCAACAACAACATAAATAGTCTTATTTTCAATTTTATTATTTATACACGCTCGCCTACAATGTGTAACTCTCTATATCGGTTATTGCGAGGAATATTGCTGAGGTCTCGGGAGTCTAAAGGCTTAGGATGCTCGCACGGAAAAAATTCAGACTGAGGTAATATTTTTCGCAATAAATTTTTTATTACAGTTTTTTAAGATTAAATTTGAGAAATCTTAAGATATTATAAGGAAGTAATATACAGAGATGAATAAAAAGTTTTACTTATTTTAAGAAGGAATATTGTAATAAAAATTATTATAAATCTTAACATTATTTATAATTTGTAATGTTATAAATATCAATCATGTCAATTTCCTTATTCGTTGATTTATGTATTTTATTTATTGTTCCGACAATAATTACTTATACATAGCATGGATACATATATATATACGATAACATATATACGGAAGCATTAATAATTAATTCTCAAAAATGATATGTCGTAATGTAACTTTATTACAGATGATTGAATTCGTAAAAAAATAATTTTTAATTTGGTAAAAAAAATTTGAAAATTTAAGAAAATTATGGGTGAGGGTATTATGTTAAATAAAAAAATAAACAAAATTTCTTTTTCTTTATAACTTTAAAGTACTCTTGAAACCGTACTTTTATTTAAAAATGTTTTTCTATCTTTTATACTTATGACAATATTCGCCTCGAAAGAAAAATATCGTTTTTTTTTCAAAGGGATGTTTAACCGCTTAAACACGAATTAGGGCATGTGATACAAAAAAATACATGTCCCTTAGATTTTCATGGTTAATAACATACTTTATGGAAAATTAAATCGGTTCCGGACAGTTGTGAAATTTCCCTTGTCAGTGATATATTTTTTTAAATTAAATCAAGGCGCAAATTCATGATCTATCTTTTGTTTAACTATACATACTCAGCGATATTTTTAGAAATAAAATCGAGGCCTGAATATTCAAATTCTACTTTTCAATCATCGTACTTTCTCGCCATCGAATTTCTACAGTAGTCGTCCTTGTTCAACTTATTTTGTATTTTATATATTATTCTTATAACTTTGAAAATGACCCGATTGGTGTCAAAACATTAGTTTAATGTAAGCATATTTTTATTTTTATTAAATGTTATCTGTATTTATTACGTACATTATATTTTGTTACTTTGACTCGTAGTCTTTTGTAATATAATTTATTTCATTTCAGTATATTTCAATCCATTCTGGTTTTTTGGACTATTGTCGGATTCATTCTGAATTTTAATTGAACTTCGAAGAATCGCACGGATTAAAAAAAAATGAAAACTTTGTCTAGATGAATCTCGGATTTATGCGAATCGGATGCATGGATTGCAAAGGATTGAACAGATTTTCAGGATAAGTCTTTGATTCATTCGGATTTAACACGGATTGATTTGAATGATTATTTCGGATTCATAGGGATTGAAATTTGAGAGAACGTGCAGATTGAAATGATTTTTGCTATTGTACTACAGATTTAATTGGACATAACTTGGAGTTGATACATGGATCGAAAAGGATTATAAACTTGCTTTGAATTGACTCAGTTTGAGCACGGCGATGAATTTTTGAATAACTCGGAAAAGTTCGGATTTTACGTCAGATTAAATTCCTATCCGAAATTTACTTCGCTAAAACTAATTTATTTCGAACAGTTGTTAAGATCGTTTAGGAAAAATGTTATGTGTCTTAAATCGAATGGTTTCTGATATAAATGTGCACTATTGTTGTAAAATTATTGTTAGAAAAAGAAAACTATAAGGAAGAATAGACATGAAAGAAACATATTTTGAAAAAGTCATTTCGTATTTCAACTAATTGAATATCACCAAAAATTTAAAAATATTTGATAACAGTACTAAAACTATATACGTTGTCCATAAATATTTGACATTTATCGTCAAAATTATTGTTGCCGTAATGAGAGATGCAAAATTATCGTTAGAAAAAGTACTCGTACGTTTTTTGAATTAAATTTTTTAATCTTTTTCATTTATTTGTTTAACTTTTAGAAAAAGTATTTTTTTTATCAACAATTTATATTAATGTAAACTAAAAATGTAATTACAAATTCTTTGTTTATTTTGATTTATCAGATATTCTGTAATTAGTAATAGATTCTTTACGTATAATGTTATGAAAGAACCGTATTGAGAGCTATGGAAAAGCCAGTTCTATTATTGCTTTATCTGGCTCCTTCATTACATACCCAGAGATGTTCTTTTCAGTACAATTGATTTTCTACTTTTAGTACTAGAACATAATAAGCGCGCGCTTCGCGCGTGCGAACTAAATTATTCGACTTGTAAATTTTTACATATAAGTTTTAAAATATAAATTAAAATTTAACTTTACTATATATACTATTTAACTGACGAATTAATAATTCATAAGCAACATTTCCTTGTCCATTTGATTGTAATTGGTCATTTTTGGTTTTCTTGCTTGCACTCCATCCATAAATGAATTATCTATTAAAATTAATTTATTATCACTTATTATTATATATTTTTTAATTTGTTTGTTATTTTATTAGTTGTTTTATTTGTCTTTATTTATTGTTTTTTGTTTTTTATTTATTTTTTTTTTGTTTTTTTTTTAGTGAATATAAATGTTAATAAAATGTTAAATTTCTATATTATCTAATTTATGATTAAGGAAAAAGATAGAAAAAGAAAAGATAGAATAAGAAAAAAGAAAGAAAATGATAATATTTATGTAATTTAGCATTATATATGGTAAAATAGGATTAATGTCATCATTCCAAGCAACAATTTGGATGCGTTTTCTGTTTCCATTGTTTAGAAAAAACTTTAAAAATTTAAATTATTATTTTTCATTACCAATAATGCGAGGAGTCTCCATTCCATTAACATAACCGATTATTTCACACATTCAATATATGTTTTAGTAATGTTACACGTTTCTTGTTTTTTACAGCATACAACATAATTTTCATTTATTTATAAATATTATTAATCCTATAAGTTTAAATATAAAAAATTTCTACTCCCTATTTATCAACTTATAATTATAACTATACTTTCTATAAAATTTTATGAAATTTTATAAATTTTACAAAATTTATTTTTTTCATAAAATTTTATATGGATTTATATGGAATTTAATGTACACCTACATTATCTATATTTAAAACTACTATAATTCATTATTTTTAATTTTATGTATAACTACAAACTTTCTTATAATCTAAAAACATCAGGCTTTCTTAGACGCCAATCTCTGGCGGAGACACAATATAGCGGAAAATTTAAATTGAAATTTGTCCGGATTTTGATGATGCACCCTACATACATATTATGTTATGTTTCCTTTCATATCTCTTTACCTTCATTTTCTTTTTTTTTTATTTCTTCTTTTATTTTTCCTTGCTTTTCCTTTTGCCTTTCTTTTTCTCTTTTTCTTTTTTCTGAATCCTTTTCATGGAAAATATTAATAAGAAAAAAATATAATCGAGAGATATTAATATTTTGTTCTACATCATGCTTTCTTTCACATTTCCTTTTCTTCCTTTTTTCTTTCCCTTTTTTATCAGACCATTCTTTTTCTATTTCTTCATCTTTTCCTTTCTTTTCTGTTCTTTCTTTTTTTATAAGTCCTTTCCCTGGTGAAAATTTTTCTCAAAATTTTTCATATAATTTTTCAGAATTTCGATATAATTTTATAACTTTCTCACATTTTTTTATACAAATTCGAACATTTCTCAGAAAATCTACATCTTTTCTCAGAATTTTTTATATATGTTAATTATAAAAATATCATAAGATTTCTAAAATTTTTTGTAAGTATAATTTCTGATGAAATGTTATAAAAAAATTTAAAAATATTTTTTTTAAATTATGGGATAAGAAATTTTAGAATATTTCAGAATTCACTTGTATGAAAAATTCTGAGAGAAGATGTCGACTTTCCGAATATTTATAAGTATTTCTGAAAAATGTTCCAATTCGAATAAAAATTATGAGAAAAATTTTCAACAGAGTTTCTTTTCATGAAAATCACTAATAACTGAAAATAAAATATAACTCCAAGATATTAACATAAATATAAATATTTTGCTATAAATATATAATATTATGCCTAGTAGTGCAACCTGATGTGCTAATGTAGCAGTAATTACTGCTGAACGCAGCCATAGTATCTCTATATACGGAGCATTGTTAAAAATTTTGGGAGTGGGGTAGCTCATTTAGAAAAGGATGCACTCATCGTCCCAGGTACGTTCTCTCTCATGCGCGAAACTCTCTCTCTCTCTCTCTCTCACATAGTTTATTTCCTTTTCACTTATTTTCTTTTTATTAAAATATCAAAAATATACTTATATGAAAAAGTATACAAATTTTATCATGATTTTTTTTTCTGTCTTTCTTCTTTTTTTCTTATTTTTCTCTCATTTTTATCTCTCTCTCTCTATTGTATCTCTCTCTCTCTCTCTCTCTCTCTCTCTCTCTCTCTCTCTCTCTCTCTCTCTCTTCTAAATTCTTTCGTTCACTATTTCTATTCTCTCGTGTTACATCTCTCATCTTTAATCTTTCTCGTCTCTCTGATTCATCTCATCTCACTTTTGTTTCATCTCTGGTCTCTTTTCGTTCTCACTGTCATCTCTATCTCTTTCATTTTCTTCATGTTTCACTCTCGTCTTGCATCTCTTTCTCATTTCCAATATCTTATCTTGCCTCTTATCTCTTTCTTATTATTACTAAAAAATAAATAGTTTACAAGATATTTTATATAAAAAATGTATCAAAATCAATCATAAAATATCTCAAATTATTAATTAATATTGAAAAAATATTTAACAAATATTAAATATTAAATTTAATATTGAACAAATATTAAAAAGATCAGATTTTGTCGAAATTGTTGCTTTAATGCAATTTTCAACACATTGTCATCAAATTAATTTGTCATTGATGGCATGTAACTTTCAGGATATTCTAATGAAAGTATATAGATTGGAATATTTTAGAAACATACTTTGAAGAAAGAAGATTATATTATCTTCTAAATTCTTGCCTTTTCTTTTTAGGCCTTTCCTTTCAATAAATCTGAAAATAAAATACAGCACAAAGAATCATTCTTTTATCATTATAAAGAATTCTTTCATAATTATAAAGAATGGAGAGAATAAATTAATAGAGATTGTAAAACTTATCTGATACGATATTGAATAGAAATTTTTAACACTTTGAAAGAAATATCTTTTACACTATATTAACCAAGTAATTTTAACCTCAATACACAATCTCAATTGTCAATCACATTTATATTAACCAAAGTCAAAATTTCGACGGTGATAGCCGCTCACGAAGTAAGCAGCTGTCATTACGAGAGAACCAATCAGCATCGCGGAAAAGCGGCAACAATAAACTTTGAAAGATGCGGGCAATCGACTTAGCATCTCCTTTTTTAGATAGGATTCAAGCAATTTTAGTACTTTTTTTAAATACATCGTACTGATGATGTCTTTTTATTCGCTCGGTGTCAATATATCATCAATATATCACGTGGCGTTAATTTATAATCCTGTCAGCACACTACAAGATTGTTTTCAGATGCAATCTCCTTCTTTAAGAAGCCCATATATGCATATTAGAGGTAAATAAATTTTTATGTATTTCTGTTTTATAAAACAGCATTCCGATTCATAGATTATGTTGCTGTTTATAGATTAAATTATACTGAAACATTTTACTGACTTAACTTTCACTCTTTCAATCATATTGAATAGATTATTCTGTAAATAATGAAGTTTGGTATCATTGCAAATTGTAGTCTGACTGCCTGAAAACAGTCAATTAAAATCGATGTAATCTATTTTAATCGGTTGTAATCAGTTTTAATCGGTTCAATCTGCGTTCGGATTAAAAAATAATCGGTTTCAATTTCGGAAGAATCGTAATCGGTTTTCATGTCACTTTCGCGGATTATTTCCGATCTGAATTCATCATGTTCTAATTCATATTGTTATCAATCCAAACAGATTCGACTAATCGGATGAATATATAATTCAAAATAATCCATTCGAATCATATTTTTCTTGTAACGACTCAATCCATTTCAATTACAGGAACACCGATTAATTGATTTTAATTCTATTTGCTAGAAAAGACGACATTAATTCGGTTGAATTCGAAGTTCTCCGAATTTCAGGGATGAAAATAAACTCAGATCTAAGGATCTTTAATATACAACTAGGTAATCAAATTTGTCTCTCACTGGGAAAAGTTCAGATTCAATCAAAACTTCTCCGATTTTGCGAGTGATATTGAAATCTGTTTTAATGCAATGAGGATTAACTTTTTCGTATCCGCGGTAAAAGTATTCGACTTATACTTGTTTCCACCAAATAACATATGTTATGTTCATTAAATTAAATATTAAGTATTTTTATCGCGTACTTTGAAGAGTAAGAAATATATTTGTAAGGGATATATATTTGTAAGGGATATATAAATAATTTCGAAATCATTAAAGTTGAAAATGATCCTTTTAATGGAATTATTTTATACTAATAGCGTATTAGTTTTATACTAATAAATTTTTTTGTTTATTGGAGATATAAGAATTTAATTTTTGTTTTTATTAGACTTGTAATGATGAAAATAAAATTTTACAAATAAATTTTACAAATAATTTTATAATAATATGCACATTGAAAATTTAATTTTTATCGAAAAATCAGAGAAATTCTGATTGAATCGAATTATTTTTATCGGCCATGACAAAATCGGATTTACGTTGCATTAAATCCGATTTAATTTTCAGCCGTTAATTGAGAGAAATTCCGATTGAATGGGATATTTTTTGCTGATCATGGCAAAATCAGATTCTTGTTACATCAATCGATTTCATTATCCGCAAAATCGGAAAAATTCCGATTAAATAGGAATCTTTTGCCGGTTGCGAGAAAATCGGATTATTGTTTCTTTAAAATTCCAATATTGTCTGCAAAATCGGAGAAATTCTGATTGAATCGAATTACTTTTGTTGGTCACAATAAAATTAGATTCGGATTGCATTAAATATGATTTCGTTTTCATTCATGGAATAGGGGAATTTATGATTGAAACAGATTCATGTGATCCAATTATAATTCGAAGCGCATTAAATCCGATTTATTTATTTTCAATATCCTATTCTCGGTGCAATTTCGATCGATACAGATTACTTTTGTTTTAATTGGTTTTAATTAGCTGTTTTCGGCAAGGTAGTCTCATATTTCATGTGGCAATAAGGAAATTTTTCATTTCTTTTGCAATAAATGTTTTTAATTAGAAATATTATGTTTTCTATTGTTCACACATTTATTAATTTTCTAAAAAAATAATATTTGTTAAAGAATGACATTTTGATTTTATTTATATTAAAGCTTATATAATTTAGTACTCTTTCAAAATAGGTAATGGCTTTTTTTTAAAACCACATTGTTTTAAAAGAGCTGAATTTCTTGTTTATGGAAAGTGGTGATTAAGTCTCTGTTAATGACTAAATATTATTTTTCTATTAAATGGATCTTATAAATAAATAAGTATACTTATTTAATAAGAAAGCGATTATATTTATTTAACACCAGATTAAATATTTTTGTTCATATTTTGAAAAAAAAATCGGCTCTTTCATTGCCCATTCTTTTCTATTATATATAGATGCTAATTGAGACTAGTTTACAACAAAAAGTTACTTTGAATCAAACTAGATGCTTTCTATAGATTTTTGAATGCTATAAACCAAAAAATTCTAACAGGTTTTCAAGATAGTTAAAGCTTAATAAAATTTAAAAATTTAAAAAAAATGGCTTTCCAAGCGATATTTGATTTTTTTGTAAAGACGATTAACGTCTTCTTAAAAATCCGATTAGAAATTTTGAATGTTCATCTCCTATAAAATACATCTTTTTATTTCAGTATCTCATTGTATTTAAATTCTCTATATCCATGCTAAAAATTTAAATATATAGTTTTTCTAATAATAAGATAGAAAATTTTGCGCCTATAACGTGATGAAATCATATATAATTTGCAAGCATATGTGAGTGATTTTTTTTACTTATTAACCATATTTTACACTAATAACACTAAGCGCTTACCATATTGGACTGGGTTATAAATGACAATCGAAATAGCCAATAGGAAGGCTGTCGATATTTCAGATCAAAGAAATATGCTATTTTGATATATAGAGCTTTAGTCCATAGGCCTAATATAAGAGGAAAAAGAAAACCCAATAAACACATGAGTAGGTATTAAACATAAAGAAGGTATAAAAATGATATAAGTATAATAGTCATATACCAGACAAACGTTTAAATTTTTACCGTTTTTATATCATCATGTAATATACGATAATTATATGTATACGAATATATATGTTTTTATTACGTTTACAAAACGGATTTCATATTTTGAGAAGTGTACGGGGAAAAAGTTTAATTTTCAGTGTGTATCTATGTTTATTTATATAATATTTTATTTAAAACGGATATTTTTATTTAAAACGTATATAATTTATCTCATTTATAAATGTTTAGAAAATACGGTATTATACAAACGGTATAATATATGTCTTTAAAACATCAATAAATATTTGTACAAATATTATATATATATATTCACGCTTTTAAGACTAAAATATTATACATCTAATAAATATTAGGTGTACAAAAAAGTTCTGAGCTTTTTTTTGTAAAATTCAATCTTTATTCAAAAACAAACGAAAAAATATGGCTTGCTGCGTAACGCCAAGCTGTTCTGCAAGCTCTTTTTCAGTTTGC
>Ga0157364_1002783_pt1 | contig 16622 bp, 6 predicted proteins | sample AttsexASBM2_FD_111476 | JGI IMG/M metagenome (GOLD analysis project Ga0157364, IMG submission 111476) | Fungus gardens microbial communities from leaf cutter ant in Ribeirão Preto, State of São Paulo, Brazil - Atta sexdens ASBM2 | ecosystem: Host-associated > Fungi > Mycelium > Unclassified ... | reverse complement strand
TGAATTGTAATGGAGGAAATAAATTCCTTCTGCTCTCGCTACGATCCACTGCATGTGATCCAAAATAGATAATCCATTGGAATATTTACATCGAATCTAAATCCGAACGGTGGCGATCTTTATGGAGGAAAGGTAAAAAATTCAGCCGCGATCCGAGATTCAAAGAGAACCAAATTCGACGGGAAACCCTTGCGCCGAAAGTGGAAAATTGTCGGTATCTCTATGTCTTGTTCTCTCTCTCGTAGTCTCGTTCCGATGCGGGCGTTGAACACGAGCGTTGAACGCGTCCTCGACATAGTACTCTCACAACATACCGCGGCTGGCGGCTGCTCTCATCGTACGCGCATACGCGCGTATGTACGCGCGCGGGCGCATGTTTCGGGGTGGCAAATGCATAATACATGATCGCGGCGCACTGTAGGCGGTCGTGTTTAAGGATGTGTGTACGAAACGAGGAGGAATATAACGTCCAGAGCTTCCTTTTAGAGGAAAATGAGATTAGAGATTGGCATATGTGCGCGGAACGCTCGGCGCGAGAACACCTCTCTGCGCGGGCGTGCGTTCTCTCGCAATTTTCTTCGGGAAACGAACCTCACGCGGGATTCACCGTAAAAAGGAGGAAAAAATGAGGGGACTCGTCTTTCAGCATCGTTTCTTCCTTTACCGTCTCGTCCTCGCTCTTTCTCTCCCTCTCTCTCTCTCTCTCTCTCTCTCTCTCTCTCTCTCTCTCTCTCTCTCTCTCTCCCCCACTTTCCACTCGTAGTCGTCGGGCTCTCTTGAAAGCAGGTTTAAAAATCGTTTGCATGGCTAATGCTAATAGGGTTTCTTTTGTGTTTCTGCCGGAGTGGCACGAGGGACTCGACGGTAATAAACATCGGGCGGCGCAGGGTGTGTATAATAATGCGCGAAACGCTCGACTCGCATATTACGCGTCACCGTGTAAGTAATTGTGCACTGGTAACGCGGCACACGGACGGTGAACAGCGTGCGATTAATCACTCTAAGCTCAAATTTGTGGCGTCGACCCCGACCCCTTCGACGTTCTACGTTCTCTCACCGCGGATTCCTGTCTCCTCCTTCTCTCCTGCTCCTTGACTCTTTAACTTCACGGAATTCTTTATCACGGAAAAGTGCCCGCTCGATCCTTTGTCGCGAACGTTAAAAAGCTTCACAGATAATGGTTGAGTGAGATAAGATGATTTTAAATTACACGCACAGAAATATTCTCATCGTGACCATTTGAAAATTGGCAATACCTTGGATTGTCCGTCATCCTGAATTGTTACATTAGAAGCGAGGGATGATGAGCATGAATAATTCCTGCGCTTGTATAAATGATTTTTTTATTCATTCTCACGTTCGATCAAGTACTCATGTAAAATATATCAGATTATTAACATGACACATATCGGACAAACGTGAAAATGATTTTTTTTAATTTTTTATAATCTTCAGAACAATTTATTAAAGTCATATTTAATTATAAAGTTATATTTGTAGTTGTTTTATTTTCATTTTATGTCATGTTGCAAATTAGTTGTCTTGTACTATATGTATTAAAAGTTCACTTTTTCAAACCAGAACAGTGATTAACAAACAAATATTTCTTGCATTAGAAATAGCACAGGTTGTTTGTAATATCATTTTTGATTGCAATGGATTTAAATCAAAATGAGATCGAGATTAATGACGTTATATGCTTTAGTTTGATTTCTAACTGAACGAAATTGTGGTACTTTCGAGTTCAATCTCGAATTAATTCAAACTCACTACAGTCGAAAAGACTATAAATATTATCTCGCTCTTACAATGTCACAATTCAAAATGACTGATGTTTGCAGCCTCTTAAGAGGTTTAAAAATTTAGAGCAATGCATAAGATATTGCATCTTCAGTAAAGTTGTAGATAGTTAAATGGTGTTCACAGTATTTTCATCTCTTAAGTATTAAAATTTTTATGCAAAAAGTTAAAAGATAAAATATAAATAGGCAATGATGGAACTTGCTTTAGCGAGCGGAAACAAGAAAAGCGCATTTATGCAGCTTAAACGAGTAATTAACAACTGCAGAAACTAACTGCTCGGGCTTTTGATGTAATTTTAATTAGAATACTATATGAAATTAATCGCGAACAAGGAATTGTTGTGATTTTAATGAGGGTTTTAGCATCGACTAATAGGAGTTGCTAGTTTTCCATAGATACATTGTCTACAGTTCGCACTATACTTGCAGTTCACACTAAACTGCAATATATGAGTGAATATTATAATATACATGAGTGATGAAAAATGCTATATTCGATCAAAGTGATTTTTTAATATTTTTTGTCTAATAATGTTTTTTGTGAGTTTATACAATTAGCTTGGAACTGAAAATTGTATACTAATTTACAACAAACATTATTAGACCCGAAGAACCGCCTTGTTCGAATATGGTACTTTTCCCTCATTTGTGTTTAATCTCATCGATCGATTTTCATTAAATATTCATTAAATATTATAAGATATGTAAATATTGTTATTTTGATTACGTATATTTTAACGGGTACAGAATATGCATAAAATAAACAGTAAACACAGAATGTTACTAAGTTCAATTAATAAAAATATAACGAAAAATATAATGAAAAATGTTATAATAAGAAAAAAAAAGTTAGAGTAACGATTGCACTATGAGATTATCGCTGGCGTTCCGCGTGGCCCATTTTTCCGCATTAAATCGTGATTCTCTCGTTCTTAATGATAACCGAGTACACCGTGTTCGAGGTTGCGAGAAAGATCGGCGCGCTATATTACATTAAAGCGAAATACATTGTATCGCACAGGTAGCGTAATTGAAAACGTGTCGGGTTGAAGTTCTCCCTGCGAATCCGTGCCGAGACGGATCATTTTTCGCAACTTTAAAGTTATGAAATTTAATTTCAAATCGCGTGTTTGAAAGTCCGCCGAGTTTGACGATGAATTGAGCCTTGTTAAAAATCGACCTGCTAAGAGAATGTAGAAATTAACCGCAGTTCTCTCTTTCACTCTTTTTTTTTTCTGGAACAGCATTTGAAATGTGCCGCAACGATGGACGATTGTCATGAATCTGATCAAGTCTTTCAAATTCTTATAAAAAAAAGAAAAAGATAAAATCCGAAATCGTAGATGCGAACGTTCGGTCTTTTACGATATAGATTTAGATTGTCGATATTCTGACGTCGTAACACTAAAATTTAATGGCCGCAGAAGTTATCGAGCTTTAAGCCAAATTTGATTGCCATTTGATCGCAATCGACCTCGAGAGTTCGCCGTTGTCGCGCGGTAATATATTCTACATTTAAATAATCTTGCACGAAAGAAAGACACTAAAAAGACGAAGAAGCACGATGCATTTATCCTTAGTACTAGATAATAAGATCCGATAGAGAGTGAACTGTTGCGCGTTCGATATACCAATCCGATCTGCACTTAATGGGATCCTTTTCGACGAAGTTTCCGGATAACGGCGAAGAATAATCGTGTCGTATATTAAAGCGGACCATAAAAACGTTAAGGGTGAAAGCGCAACGGCAGGGGCGGAAGAGAAAAAATGATGAAAGTAGTTAGTATCGTTACATTTGCGGTCGGGAGGATGACTGATCATAAAAGTCTAGTGCCAGGCTGCGCAAAAAGTTACATCGAGAATACGTACGAGAGTAAAATTTTCTAACGTGGAAAAATGGCGTCGCGACCGATTCTCGTCTCGGCCATGAGCGATTTAAATTCACTCGCTGAAAGTACTATTTTCATTTTCAGTCAGGTCGTTCGTGCGAATAATTTATATTTTTACGTTCTATTGTGAGAAAAGTTCCCCACCCTCTCCCTCCCCTCAATTCATTTTCCTAACACGAATATATTATTTATGCATTATACACGGAAAAACGCGTAAAACGCAACGGCCTATTGTGCGCGTTATTAAGACGAGTCCAGTATATCGTGTAGTAAATTTTCTATGATGAATAACAATCCAATTATTGGCTTGAGTTGCGATAGTGATAATGATGATAATACGATATCGATTTTCACTGCTATCAATTACAATTTATTGGGTGTACAGCGCGAGTAATATGGATATAATATGCCTGCAGCTGTACACATGCGAGTATAATATAATGATCGATCGGAAATATAACAAGCAACGGTAGTATTTGCGCGAAAAATGAATTTCACATTTTAAGACTAGTTCTCTTCAATATTATCGTTTCTATAAGAAGAGCTCAAGACAACTAAACTGCGTGCGAGATAACGAAAGTATTAAAGTTTACGCGTTCGTAAAATAAATCGTCTATTTTAAAATATAATGAATACATGCAGTCTTATTGGATTTATTTAACACACTATTTGTGCTGTTGCTAAGCACACGCGACAACAAGTTTGCGAGAAATAAATGTGATACCTTACAGTTGTAACTTAACATTACAAGCTCTCGACACGTTTGATGTCAAGTACCTCGCGAACGTGTCAACACGATGGTTGTTAGTTATCCCTTATTTGTCTACGGTCGCGAAATTACTCCGGGCGCAAATTAGTATCCATTTCCGTTTAAACAGAAGGGTCGCTTAATTGATTTAATTGCAAGCATTCCACGTGACCCGCCCGTTACGTGCGCGCGCGCACTAGTGCCCGGTATGTAACAACGCGACAATTATTCATTATTTCAGCGTTAGTTACTGCTGCCGAATCGTTTATGGTCGCGTAATTACTCCGGGCGTAAATTAATATCCGCGCATCCGTCGGATTAAGCGCGGATGGCACGATTAATAGACGCCGTTGCGCAACCGGCGCATCTCACATCCTTGAGGATGCACAAGCCTTCAGTCGCTCCCGCGATCGTTGTTGATTAATTATTACTAGTACACGGCAATCGCGGACGCGCAATTACTCGAACCGACTCGAGGAATTGGCATTGAATCAGTGTCACTTTGTTAACACTCGGTTACTCTCGCTCGCTTCATATCGGGGCATCTATATTAACCGATTCCCGCCGTCGCCGCGTATAGCAAGATTCGATCGGATGAAAAAATTTTTCGTGCAGCCGCCTATCTCCACGCACGTTATCTATCACGCGAATAAAAGCTGCAGCCGATGATACGTCAACCTCGCGAATCATTATTATCCATCATATCGGAACGAAAGATTCATCTGATATTACGTCGAATCCATCTATCATTATCATCTATCAAGCGGCAAGAATTCAGCTGTCGTTGTATATATGGGACGCGAGGACGAGAGGGAAAAAAGGGACGGCCGGTGACAGGAATGGAATAGAATAGATAAATATCAGGTGACTCATTATGTAGGGCTATCCGGACATAAGTGTCGTTCGTTAGGCCTAATTGCCCTGTCGAAGTAATTAAACTCCAGTCCTTGGGCGTGTCATGCTGGAGTTTTTTTGGTTTATTTCTCAAAAATGTTACTTCGTTGCTGCCGGCACCCTAACGACATGAACGCGGAGAGACGACAAGAGTCGTCCCTCGCAGAGGCATTTAATTTGTGCGTCGAAATTGTACTCGTTGCCTCTCGACTTTCCCGTGTCGTTTCCTGAACGGTTCTTCACGAAATTAACTTCTGTCCGCATTAATGAATCGACCTACTTATATTTCCAAGTTAATTACCTTTATTATTATTATTATGTTTATTTCTCGTAATCCGTGATTTTCGTCTTTCGTTTTATTTTTCTTGACAATTATACCAACAAATTAAAAATATTTATACTTTGTCTAAATTAAACTGATTGTTTTCGCAACTGATCGATAATAACAATTCAGTTCCAAGCATAAATTTTCTATACAATTTATATTCGCCACTGTGCATTGCGTTCCGCATAATGTGTCCTATATACAATATTATGGCATCACATTTATCAGGACATTGACGTAACCATACTCCTCAACTGCAGTGACTAATTGTAAACGGAACTACCGTATACAATAGTCGTTTTCCAGTTGATTGGAGAACTAGATCACTACGATAGAGTGCTTCGTGCCTCGTCGAATCTTTTATGTCACGATTCTATTTCGGTTTTGATGGGAAATCAAACAAGTCGTTGGCAAATTATGCACTACACATATGCGACACGTGTTGTTTGTCCTCAAAGATGATAAAGCCGTTCATGAAAATTGACAAAATGAAAAGAAAACATTGCTCCCTTATTTCAAAAGTAACAAAATTAAAAAAAAAAGTGATTTTCGAATTATTACTATGAATGAATTAAGATAAACAATATATCTCTTGAAGTAAATTAAATTGCTATTAAATTAAATTACGCGCGAAGTTGAATAAATTAATGCGTTCGTAATGAAGAAAAGACAAATGCAAGGAATAAAAATTAAAATAAAGACTTTCTTTTAGCTACTTTATTTTTTGTTTTTCACGCAATTAGCGATTTGTTATTTGAAATTATTTTATAAAATTTAAGAAAAAAAATTTCTTTGATTTAAAGAAATTATTCAAATTAAATGACGTTCAAATCAAAGAAATTTTTTCTTTAATTGTATAGCAAAGAAACATTTCTTTAAATCGAAGAAACCTTTCTCTGGATGACATTTACGAAAACACGAGAGTATTTTAATATTTCACATATCGTACAACAATTTGTTGATTGCACTGATTGATTATTTCACGAAGAACTTATGGATATCCCAGAAATTTTTCGAGAAGATCACTAAATCTCCCTCCGACAAACAATAAGTATATTCAATGAATTCGCAGTACGACATGAGATATTAGCCTTATTTCATGATGTATTAGGGGAGGCTTTCTCTCTAGATGCGAAAATTATGCTGAAGAAATGAGAATATTTTCGCGCAGTACAATTTATTTTCTTTTTCAACCGAGAATTCGATGGTTCTATAGCGATCTTTATTACAAGATTAAAAGAAGTTATTTTCAGGAAGAAACTATCGTGCAAATCATGTTCACACCGTGCAATCCGTGTTAAACATCCTGGATATCTACCGGAGCTGTTTCATCGATACTGCAATTTCCTGTTGCTGAGTATCGTGCGTTGCCGATCGTAATATTATGCACGTGTTTCCCCTCCCCTCCCCTCCCGGGATGCTCTCCTCATCGTCATATGGACCAGTCTTACAGTATACGAGATATCCACGGTTACAATTAAATTGAGCTCACTCGACGAAGCGTAACTCACGTTTATGATAGTTTCGCGTGATTCGATTCCCTGCAGCTACCTACCTGTGATCGATTGTAGTCCGAAGTCGGATATCTAGATCTATCTATCCCGCGGATTCCCTTCGTGCGTTCGATGATAGTGGTGGATTCGCGAGAATCGTCGCCGTTATGTTGCACACCGAACATCCCGCTCGATTACTCGTGCTTCATCGACATAACGCAATCGCGTCGCGATCGTTTCCTAATTAATTTGCGAACCGTAGCACGGAACATCGTATAACGACGCTGCAACATCGAGTTCGACGCGATTTCAGACACGATAGCGATGATTTTATGTGCTCGTCAACGACATTGCTCGTTGTTTGCAAGCGTTAGCATGAGCTGTATAACGGGATTCGATTCAAGATAGATCTCTGATCTCCAAATTAATTCCAAGCATTAAAGGGGACATTTAAATGTACCTTTCCGTTTTATAACATCAGAGACAAAGATATTTTCCAATATGAAATATCTGCTAAGTACATTCAAAGTTATCGGTTATTATAATTTATGCTAAAGCACAGAATAACGTGAATATGCATAGATGCTTTCATGAAATGGTTCGACCTGATATAGAATCGGATTTTTCAATGACATGAATACTTTGTTCATATAATTTCAGAAAGTTAATTTTAGTTAATAATTATTTGTGCAAACGTAACTTTAGATGTAAAGAGAGAGAGAGAACGAGAGAAAAATAAAGAGAAAGAGCGAGAGAGAGCATTTATTTACGTTTTAAGGTAAGCCCTCTAATTGTAAGAATATACAAATATTAAAAGTAATGTCAAGAAAAAAAGAAAAATAAAATTACAAAGAACATAACAAAACAAATATACAGAAAAAGTAATGAACAGGGGCGGCGAAGTAAAATTTTTCAGTGTATGGCGTTCCCGAGGATAGATTGAGGGAGAGAAGAGGAGGGTGGAGGGATAAATATATTTCCTCATACATATCTTTTCTACATGGCAAAAGTAGCCGCTCTAATTTTATTTTTTTTAAATAAAATTATTAATAAGCTCTTCCATATTTAACTTATCGGTTTCTCGATAAATGTACAATGTCGCAATATGATTTACATTTTTGTTTCGTTGTCGATCGAAGATAACTTTTTAAATGTCTTAAATAAGAAAATGATCTTTCATTTGAACAAGATTGATGTAAGAATCGTTAAAAGAACGAATAAATTTTACGTATTCTGATACAAGATCTCGAGATTATCACGTAAAAATTGCATTACATCCTTCAAGCAATGCAGTGGCATTTTTCGTATGTTTATAATTTCTAAATTACAATTTCCAATTTCTAAATTTCTCCCCAAATATCATACAGATATGAAATTCAATGTATGGAATTCCATACATTGAATCATTCAGTGTAAGGAGTACTCCATATCATACTGGAATCGCCGCCCACGGTGATGAACATAAAAAAATTAAAAAATGAGATGAGATAAAAGAAAAAAAGCATAAAAATAGAGGGAGAGAATTAAATTATCGGTAATTCAAGTTACTTGTCTGTATTGTATGAGAACAGTTTTCCAAATAGCAAACATTCTAATACGAGAAACGAAAAATACAGAATGTAAGTGTAAGTATTTGTGTACATCCGGTTTAATCAGTGATGCAGGATTAAAACATCGAATTTTCGGGCCGTACACCTTGGGCGCCCACGAATAAAGTCAATAAGGCCCATGGGACAATGGCCACGTTCAATATAGTGGATAGGAGTATCGCATCGGGGACATAAAAATCGAACATTTAGGACCGTCGCATTGCCCTCCTTCGGATAAGCGATGATCGTCGCCGCGCGTTCGTCGTTATTTGAATAATGCATGGCCATGCATACGCCCGAGAGGGCGACCGGGATTAAAGCTACATCGCCCGCGGGAGAGGGAGGGAAGGGAGGCGAAGGACGCGAAGAATCCATGCAGAGAGGGGCTCGCGCGGCCCCTCCTTGCGAATCGAGTATCGCATCTGAACAACGCGGCGTGATATCCGGATGCGTTGCGATCCCAGAGTCCAGAGCTCGTGTACTCCACGTTGCTTGTTCCTGTTTGTCGTAGTCGTTCTCGTCCCTATCGGTCGTTTTCGTCGTCTTGGGCTCGCGCGCGCCGCCCACGCAGCGTGTTGAACCTCAGTCTTATGTTATGCTAATAACACCAATGGCAGGGAACATCGAGCTCGATACTGACTGAGCCCGGATAAGATAACCCAAATCCCCGACGCGGCGGTCTTCCCGATCGTTTGGACCCTTCCTGGTAATTAAGGTACATCCGTATCGCGCGCAACCGCGGTATATGCCCATCTCTCCGTTAATCCTCTTTTCTCTATTTTCTTTTTCCATTCTTTTTTTCTTCCTTTTTTTTCTTTTTGCTTCCTGCATTTACTCGCTCGCGAGAAACTGCGCGGCGGCGGCGACGACAACGTTTCGCCGAATCCCCACGGATTACTGTCGCAGAATGAGAGTCGGAGCATTAAACTTGGCGATATCTTAATTGAGGCGGCCGGTTTTCTCGGTGGTTGGTGTCTCGCCGTGGACAGGATCGGAGAAAGAATGTAACGTCTCGTCTTCCGTTAATTAGAGGACTACGACTTTGCCGAGAAAAAACGTTACTGCGTAGTTTGGGAAGATACGAAGGGAAATGCTGATTAGCGGGATTGCCATTCGGGCACTGTATATGTAATCGCATCATATTCATTCGATTTTGTTCTGACGATCGCATATTTTGATAATAATTATGGTAACATGATAATACATATAATAATAATATAATAATATAATAATTCTCTGACAATTAAAACGGTATAATTATATGATATGATATTTAAGTATTTTTTACATAGTTGGCAACGTAACTTAAGCATTTACAATTTCATTTAATACGTTTAATATATATAATAATTAAAAACAAAATTGAAAATTTAATCCCTAATGTTTGTTTGTTTTTGAATTTTGATAATATATTTTTAACAATGTCACGTTTTTAACAATGTCAAAAATTAATAATTTGTGTACATCTGTGTCAGAATATGGGCGTATTTAGGGAGAGAGAGTTTAGAGGGTTAAAATCCTTTCTGAAATTTTTTATTCATTTTTCATTTTTAATTATAAAAAAGTATAACTTTATTTTTTATTCTGAATAAGTTTTTTGTTGTCACAAAATATTTGTTTCTCCTCGTTACGATATGTAAATAATTTTTGTAATTTCCGTTATTAAAGCTTTAACGTGTTAGATATACGCAAAAAAAATTTTCGGAAAGTTTTTGAGCCGAAAAACAGAATATATATACGCTGAATATTAATGAATATCCTATTCATAACTTATACATTTTGTTTTTAATAACTGTATTTTGCCTATATTATCCTTAGAAAAAATAAAAATTATTATTAACAAAATTATATTTTTACTTAAAAATATCATATTTTTTTCTATTCAACATCAGGAACGAAAAAGAGACGCACATATTAAGTTCTAAAATGTTCGAAAAAACAATTCATTGAAATATTAAATGTTTATGTGATAACAGAAATCCCTGCATATGTTAAAATTATTATAATATATACAAAAATATATTTACACACAAAAAAACGGGTCACTGTAATATTATAGTGATCCGTTTTGCGAGTGAGTTATGAATACATTATTTAATATATCATTCATAGTAGCAAAATTAAGAATATTCTTGTGAAATGAGTTGTTCATTTTTCATCTACACTTAGAATTTTCACGCAAACGATCAGCGGCTACGATCATCTACGGAAAGTCGGCAATATATTGAAGCAAATAATAGTACTCTCCGCTATCCACTTCTCTATCCATTCCCCATGTGTAGCGTTGAACGCGGCGGAGTCTGAAGGGGTTACAGGATGCAATATCGGTGCAATATTGCTCGAATATATAAGGGCATCGTCTATATGTAGCGGCACCGGCCGAAACGACGAAGCGCGATACCGCAAACTGTTTCTATAACTCACTATGAGAAAGGAAGAAGGGAAGATAGCAGGGATACTACTCTCCTTATACCGAAAGGTTCATCGCGACGGCAGTGCGTCTTGCGACCGAGGTTGTTAACTCTGCAAAGAAATCAAATCCAATCGATAAAACACTAAAAAAAAAATTTACTAAATCTTAATATATTTTTTTGAATAGTAAACATTTATTTACAGTAAATTAATGTTTACTCAATAAAAAAACATGATAGTTAAATCAAATTAATGGTTTTTGTATTAAATAAATATATTTATTTATATTTAATAAATATTTACTTAATTCTATTCAAACAATTATTTATTAAAATTTAGTATTTCTTTTCGATAATATTAAAGTATCGGAAAGGATATGCAGCTCATTCTTCATCTAGAAAAACACAATCTATACATTATTATCTATATTATTATAACTCTATTATTTTAATTATGATAAAAGCAAATGGGTGTTAAAATGAAAAATCTCGAAAACCTATATATTTTTATTATAACGAAATTAGAGATTTATTGTGAAGACAAAATAATGCAGTTAAGTCTTCGAAAAAAAAACGAATTTATAAAATTTTCTCTAAAAAAAGAAATATGCATAGAATACTTCCATGTTAAAATAATTTGCAACATGATAGTATTTTCATTAACTATTTTTATTTAAAGTGTAAAATTCAAACTAATTAATATCACATTGCCTTTTATTACAAAAATAGATTTTCCATTTTCTATGAATATTACCATAGGAATGATAATCATCTACAACTAGCAAAGTACATGCAGAACAGCGAATAATGATCAATCGTTCGAGTCTGTAAACCGGGCGTGTCAACGTCTCTGAGCTTAGCATTCCAGGATTAATATCATATCTTTTAACAACTGGGCGCGAGTTCGACGCCGCCCATGTCGCATACGCGGCAGATGGAGCATAGAATCGAGCGTACACAAGTTCTTCCATCCTGTCCCGCTTCTCTCCCTGTCGTTGGACGATGTCTCCTCAAGGAGACTCTTTGTGCGCGCCTGCATGTGTACAGCCTGGCATTCCCATCGATTGCATAATATCGCCGTCTTTCCGGTAAATAGAATGTCGGAAGCGAACGGCTACCGCCCCTGATTCCCCGCCTGATCGTACGGTTCTCGACAGAGCCAGCAGCACCGGGAACGTTAACCGCGAATTTATTCCCGGCGCGGCACGGCGCGTTACAGTGCGCCCGGCCGAAAAAGAAAATCGATTTCGGGTCGTGCCCGTGCGTATTGAAAATTCATCCAACGAATGACGGAGACCTCTGTCGTTGCCAAGTCAGCGGCCTATCCGTTGTAATTGCGTCGGTTAGTCCGATTACACGAGAGGAGTGGAGGTGACCGGTTCATTGATTTCACGCCGACGATTTGTGCGATCGTATAGCGATCCATCAGTCGATCGATAGGGCACGCAAGAGAGCTTTTTCGCATTTTTTTTCCGCCGAGATGTTTTTTTCCTCGATCGATTGTGATCGTGACGATCATCGTAATTTGTTGCGCGTCAGGATCTGTGCTATAGGTTCAATCGGAACCAATTTCGGCTAGCTAGTTTCCATCAGGATAGGGGTAACCTGGTGCAAATGTGCGACCGCGATTGACCGCTGTGCTTTGTCGCATTTATCACTTACGTTACCGGCACGAATCGCTTATTTTCTCAATGCGAATGTTCCATCGGTGGATCAAGCGGAACGTTTATGTTTCCCGAGACGGCTTGCTGGTTGTATTTTCATTAGCGGCTCGTATAATGTTATTAACCAAACTTGAGATATTCTCTTTGCTTTTAAGTACGTCTTTTTGTTTCACTTGCTCCTTAGTCGATCGAATCGTTATAATGATGGTATAATGTAATATTAATTCTCTCTCTCTCTCTCTCTCTCTCTCTCTCTCTCTCTCTCTCTTTGAATACGTAATAGCGAAATGTTTCATAATTGGTTTTAACATAATTATGTGAGAAAAAATATTATTAAAATACGGATCGACATGTATTTATCAAATTAATATTAATATTTAATTTGCATATATGCATATATGCATATAATCATTGCTCATGCAGATATAACAACAATGATGAATGCATACAGGAACATTTTACAGTTTTGCATGAATAGTTACCATATTTTCTGATATTTTTAAATATCATTATTGATTTTATGATTGTACAAATGTATGTAATAGCGTAGGATCCGAGCGCTTGCTCTATCGAGTCTAAATTTGATGCTGCAAATGAAAAATAATGCTTTCAACAAGCTATCGCTTGTTGTAAACTGGTGTACGTGTCTAATCAAAGGACGGTCGAAAACATTCCATCCACTTTTTAAACAGCGACCGAATTTGCACGACTATGCCGCTATGTTTAACTAACCCGAAACCTCAAATTACCATCTGGCTTGCTGGCCGTCCTCATGAACTCGTGCGAACCATCAAGTCGCCGACATATGCCTGCAATCACGAATTGTCCACCGACGCGTGCACTTCTGCATGCACGCATTCTGACGCACTCTGTCGCACTTTAGTGTTCGCGGGCGCACGCTGAGCGAATTTGCGGTTGATAGTGTGGTCGGGTCTTCCCCAACAGTTTCGAGAATAGAACATTTCGTTGTACGTTACGCATCAGGAAAACTAATTTAAAAAAAAAAGCGTATTCCGTAAATATCTTAAATACTAAAAGTAGATGTAGAGTTTGCCTGATGTAAGTTTTACTTGATTTTGAATGCATAATTTGTGATGTATGCGATGTAAAGTTTACTTCACTATACGAGAATTTCCCTAAGTGCACGGTAGTAACTTAAGATATAATGTTTACAAGAATATGAAAGAGAAATAGGGAGAGAGAGAGAGAGAGAGAGAGAGAAAGAGTACACTCTCTTTAACTATAATAATACAAGAGATATTAAATATATGAAACGCGTAATATAGAGTATCTAAATGGTTTATTAAAAACATTTTAAAAGCGATTAATTATGAACGCGACAGTGATAAATAGCTGGCTATTGTCCGAGAATCATCGAGAATTACCTTGATTAACTTTAAATGCTCGCACTTATAATTACTCGTTCGCACTTAAATTGATGTAAGATGTAAGTACGTTTCTGTAATTATTTACGTAACAGGTTATATAAATTTTTTTATGTAATTCCGTTCTTTTAAGAGAGAGACGAAATATATAAAATACAAGATTTTCTTCTTTTAGGGAAGGAAAGAAAAAAGAATGTAATAATACATCTCTCTTTAAGTAGACAAATTACATTGGCTTTTGCCGATTTCGCGGGCTATCGCGAATTCCAAACGGTTCGCAGAGGGAGCCCTCAAATTAAGCTGGGCTTAAGCCGTAATCTTACATTAGAGCCGTGACTATTTCCTGCCTATCAGTGTATCCGACGGACTGCCGCTTGTATGTTATAAATCATCTTTTCCCCTGTTCGTGTCATAACAATTCACCGTCGGCCCAGTGAGCGAGAACCGTACACGAGAATCATTTTATTGCCGCGTGTATTTTATCAAAATTTCTATGGTGCACCACGACGAGGTTGTTGAAATCAGGCTTATCATCATAAATACAGGAATACCCGTGAAAAGCGACAATCTCCGCTGCCACGCGCGGCCACGGCGGCGTAACATTAATCTACGTCGCTGATGATAGGATATGACACGCCTCCAAGTGTACTAATGCTTCCTACGGAGTTTTCAGAAAAAGAGATGAAAAAAAGGAAAATTCAAAGAACTTCTAAAAATAGCCCGAACACCCTCCACGCCTGTCGACTTCACGAACATCATCGACTCACGGGGATTCGACGCGTTGCGTTTATTAATTAACCCTTTCGATGTGCTTTACGCTCTGAAGCGTAACAGTGTCGAGGGTTGTCTGGATTTTTCAAACTTTTCTGATTTAAAGTAAAGAAGAAACTTTTCTCAATCTACTTCCTTAAGAAATTGATACTTTGAATTCTTTATTAAAATAGGTTAAAACTACATACGCCAAATTTTCGTTACTGGGAATTTTACGACTAAAATTACAAAGAAATTCTCTCTGCACGTTATCTGCTTTTTGTTGAGTTAATATGTATTATGTAATTAACTAGTAATGCAAATATGTACTTTCAATTAAATTGTATAATTATTGATTATTTAATGAACAGATTAATTATTTCCTTTTTTCAATATTAACAATAAATGTTTCGAACAAACTAAGTAGTAATTTGAAATCATAAATAAAAATTAAAATAATTATTATTATACATTTCTTCTTAAAATAAAAATAAAATGTTCTATTATAATTGCAAACTGTAAAATTGAATTTTGAAAAGTGAAGAATATTAATATAATGTATTACCTACATTATTATTAATTGTAAAAATTTAATAACGCAGCAAATTTATTATTTCGTTAAAAAAATATGCAGTCGTTTTGTAATAGAAAAATGATAAGACGATATATATATATATATATATAAAATAAAAAATAAATAAGTTTGCATTGCCACACAAAATATATAAGGCATTTTATATTACTTTTTGATTACTTTGTTTATAATTATCTTCAAAAAATCAAATATAAATTTTTTATCTTATAATTAACAATAAATTATGCAATATTATTATAACATGGATCTGTTTGTTGTCAAGCTGTCCCTTTGCTTTCGCTTTAAGAATATATTAACTTATGCTTAAGAGGAACAATGATATTATTGAGTTAATATTTTCATTGATTACCCAATCTGGCATTAAAATCAATTTAATACTGGCAATTTTTAAATGGTACTGAGTGGAAAACCGATAAGCAGTTCGTTTTTCCTCCACCTTACCATACAAAAAGCACCGATTCGAAGAGTATCGGTACTTATCGGTCATTAATTCTCATCAAGCGCACCCTCATCATATTATCTCTTGGCAGAACTTTTGGCCACAAGGATCTACATCGAACCCTTTTTCCACCGATTTCTTTAGCTTGTATCGTGAACGGCATAACGGTGAATGAATTAATTCCGATGACTCTCGACGGCTCACGCAATCGAAATCCCACTGTTTCCTCTCGTGAGACCCGTCAGACTCTCCGTCTGACAGACGCGTTTATCGGGAGACGGATGCGCGCATTTCCAGTGGCAGGCATTCGCGGTCACCGAGGTGTGCGGAATGCGCGTGTGGGCGTCCAACGCGACCACTGCCGGAGGTAGGGGTTGGAGACTTACCGATGCGGTGATTGATAACGTTATCGATCATTGTGCCCTGAAGCTTGGACGCGTCCGCGTCGACGGATACCACCGGCAAAACGCCATATGGGGAGACGAGTAAGGGACACTCCTCTCCGGGTGACGAGACGCACGACGAAGCATAGTATGGGACGACTCGCCCTCATCGAGGGGGATGCTTGGCTGAAGTGAAGGAGTGAGCGGCGAGAGAGAGAGAGAGAGAGAGAGAGAGAGAATGTGTGTGTGTGTGTG
>Ga0157364_1002782_pt1 | contig 16625 bp, 5 predicted proteins | sample AttsexASBM2_FD_111476 | JGI IMG/M metagenome (GOLD analysis project Ga0157364, IMG submission 111476) | Fungus gardens microbial communities from leaf cutter ant in Ribeirão Preto, State of São Paulo, Brazil - Atta sexdens ASBM2 | ecosystem: Host-associated > Fungi > Mycelium > Unclassified ... | reverse complement strand
TTTTTTTTTTAATTTGATTAACATTTATGATGTATTAAATTAACATGTATTTTATTTATTTATTTTAAAATAATTTACATTTTAGAACACGTTATTTTTATATTATTTGATCATAAGAGATGATTCATAAATTATGTCATGTTGACATTAACAATAAGAAACGTTCAATATCTAACATAAAATCTTTAAATAACATAATGTTATGTTAAATTAACACTCGAATATGTTGAAAAATTTAACACAAGGAAAGTTAACGAAAATGTGAATGACTGTTTCTAATACAAATATACAATCTTTACCATGATCATTTTTAAATTATAAAAAGAGTTTAAAAATTATGAATGACGAAGCTAGAATTTCGTGCGCTCAGGAATGGCAAGATTGTCAGTGTAAAAGTGTTTCCTTAAATTTCATGCTTTTAACAATAACAAAATTCAGCATTTTCATACTGACCATTCCTGTGAACGCGTAAAATTCTAGTCCTATTTGTAATTTTTAAATACTTCCCATTTTAAAAAATGTCATAGCCTCATTTTCGTATTAGACTTTTCATCTTAAAATGTTACAAAGAATTTGTCTTTAAAATACTTGTCGTCAATTTTAGAATACTTTGTATAATTGAATTTGAAAAATTTTAGAAGAAAATAATTATTGTACTATTAATTAGATTAATTAAATTTATTTTCACAAAAAACTGTAATGAGTTCCAAAATATTTTTACTCATATATTTCTTCACAAAAATATTATGTGTTCTTATTACGAATCATAAATTAAGCAATAAAAAAACAAGAGCAAGTGTGTTTTTTATTTTTTTTAGTATTATAGTTCTCTTCGAGAACTTTTAAGCGATGTTACTATTCGATCAATTAACTCGTAACGAAATTGTAATTGTAAGTAATTTACGTGCTAATGTGATATGCTAATTGCTCTGCAAAGATACAAAACGAGATTCATGTTTTTATGAAATGGTTACTTTTTCACGATTTTTTTCGAGAACGAGTCTTTCTTTTGTCGGTGAAGAAAAGAAAACTTTTCTGCGAAAATGCAAGAATTCCCTTCCCTTCAATCCGATAAACGTACTCTTTAAGGGATTTCTATTTCGGACTTTTCTCTTTGTGGTTGGTAGCTTGATAGTCCGAAGTTCTCTACATTTTCTATATTCATGCGACGATGGGCGGCATGGTTTCTTTCCATTCTTCTCCATTTCTGAAATTACTTTTATTCATTCCCGCTGTTCCCGTCATTCATTTTTATACTTGATTTTCCCCTAACGAAGAACGATATGCGATGTTTTCTTAATTTTGAAAGCACATTATGTCCTTGAAGCTGAGTCGCACAGTAAAAAACATTTTGTATTTATATTAAAACAAATCTATTCAAATCCTTTTTAAAATTTTTTGTTAAACTTTTAACATGTCCGAGTGTTAATTTAACATAATAGTGATTATATGTTATCTTAAACATTTTGTATTATATTGATATTCAACATTTCTTACAATTAGTGTCAAAATAATACACTTTATGAATAAGTCAACAAATAGATATATATAAGAATACAGTAAGTATTTTAAGATGTAAATTCTAAGATGTATAGAAAAAAATACGTGTTAACTTAACATATCATAAATTAATTTTAATGAAAATATATATGATTCCACTATTTGCTTATATATATATATATATATAAATTGTATCAGTTTTACGTTTTTTTGTTAATTTTTTCATATAATATTTTTATATATGTGTTATTTTTTAATATCTTGCGTTGAATTAATATAAAATTAATAAAAATTTGAAGAGATTGTTTGGTACGCGTAAATATATTAAAATTAACATAAATTTTTTAACTGTATGTTATAGTCACGATCGAAATTTTTGAAACCATGTCATAATATGGATTTTTACAAATTAGGTCAATCGATCGTGAGAATTTACAATACTAAAATAACTCGAGTAGACTATCAATAATGCAGATTATGAAATCGATTCTGTCTCCAAACGAAAATTAATATATTACGTACTGTAAATGGCTAATCTAACTCACGTTATTGTGTACACTTTGATTCGTTATAGATATTTATATTCCCGCTTTTTTCAAACAATGTATAACAGATTTTTAATTAAATTTTGTCTAATAATAATATTACTTTAGATATTGAACATTTTAGTAGAACAAAAATGAGCAATTCTTTTTAAAATATCACTTTTTTTGCATTATATCAATGGCTTGTTTTTATATACGTTTTTTGAAAAAATTCAGTTTTTTCATTTTTATTATTTCACCGTCAAGAGTTTTATATATTTACATAGTTATGGATAAAATACACTCATTTTCACTTCATAAATGGTTATTCTGAAAAGACCCTTCATCTATTATTAAAGAATGATAGCACGGGAGTGCCTATTATGCGAGTCGCGTTGAAAAGTTTTGCGAATATATATATAGAGAAAGTCCAGTGCCGTTGGCAATGAGATTCATCTGAATTTAATGTGCTCTACTCGACAGAGTGACTTGCTCCTTATTCCCCTCACTGTCTCACTTCTCATTTCGTGCGATAATTATACCAAATGTATGCGAATCGGAAGCAAGTTTTAATCAAATTTTGTTGGTAAGTAGGTCGGATTCGTCTGTTACCTTATTGCGTGGCATGATTTGCTGATGAGATTCTATCACATTTTAATCTGCGACCATATTTGATTGTTTTTTTTCCAATATTTTTGGTATTTTCAATTTTTTCCACTAAATTTTATTATGACTCAAAATCTACACGAATATCGGTCTACATTGTATAGGTATGTTCAATATTTGCAAGTAGGCAACATGGTCCTTTTCAATATATATTTGATACATCCATAAAATAATAGTGTCATGTGTCATGTGCAGATATAAATATGCAGGTATAAATATCAATATGTTTGTTTAAATTGTAAAATTTTGGTAAAATTATTTTGTAATATGATATTATTTTATTTTGTTAATTCATTCTTTCATTTTTCATTTACAAAGAAAGAACTTCTGCTTGTTTTTCTAAAACTTTGCAAACACGTTCCGACATTAACCTTTTTTCACATTTTTCAATAAAACTTACTCGTTGATTAAACAAATCTTAATATTTTATTATAGCACGACAGTACATGAAGACAGTACATGATATATATGATGAATCTGTCATTAGTCATGAAGTAATCGAATAACGAAGAATATTTTATATAAACGAAATGGTAAAAGGTGAAATGATGAAACCACAATAAATGAAGTTAATGCTTAAGATCATGTCTTCTGGACATCGCTCTGACTATCGCTCTTTTATTCTTTTCTTCATTTTTCTTTCAGATGCTACTTTTGAAATATTTTGAAATATTTATATATCAATAAAATACATCTTTTTCCTCAGACATTGCATAATGTTAAAATCAAATGCAGTTATTTTGATAAGAATACAAGATTTATTCGCTTATTAAATTTTTATTTTTTTAATTTGTTGATTGTTAATTATTATTTTTATTAATTATTGTCAAACTTTTCGATTAAAAAAATTTCTTATGATAAATATTATTAATATTTATAATTGATATAAATAATCAATTTATTAGAATAAAAAAGAAGAGAACGTAGATTAGTTTTGAATTATTGTAAATATCATTACATAAATATTTTTTTTTTTATAATTTTTCTTTTTAATATAGATTAAACCATCTTCTTTAAATTATATTATCTAATCTACCGTTAATCGTAATTTTAATGTGTTTTTATGTAATCCATTATTTATTAATATTTCTATTTTGCTCCTTGTCGTTTCTTTTTCAGATTGTGCATGTGCAGTGTGCTCGGTAGTTTATCATTTATAAGCTGGCGTGTATATCCATCTGATATTTCGCGAACGATGGCAATCTATCCATGACAGAACTCTCCATATGCACCATCCACATGTTTCTCGATTTCCTATTCTGCTTCAGTTTTTTTATCTACTATTGTTGGCATACCATCGTTACGCGCATACTACTGAGTTTCAGATACAGATTAGAAAACTGGCTTCCACTACACCAAATAAAAATATGCAAGTTGGAATCGATCTACCTTCACAAAACACAATGTGCACACTTATGTTTGGAGTTATCCAGATAGCTGTTATTTATTACAGAGGTAGTAATTTCATCGAGAGAAGGATGCCTGACCCGAAATTCCTGTTCGGAGTTAGCAAGTATAATTCTGAGCAATGTGCATTCTGATAACTTTATTTTTCCACTGTTGAAAAATTATGAGAAGATATACTTAGATTTCTTACATGAATATTTATTTTGTTAAATTTTCATTAAACAAAATTATTTATTCTTGATCTCGTATAAATATAAAATAATTAAATAGATTCACTTTTTTAAATTATTCGATATATATTTACGAAAAAACCTCTCATCAATATAATTTTGGGGATCTTCTAAGTCATTTCGAACATGGCTGATATATGGAGTCTTTTTATCAAAAATTTCGCAACTATTATCCCTTGCAGAATATGTTTCTCATTCGCCAAGTCTAGTATAAGGTTTTTCAATTGGGCACAGCTGTCGTATATTACCGAGAAAAAGACTGCAAGATTGACATGCTGTATATATTACACATATACATATGCGCGACATGTATCCCACTGAATAGACAGCAATGTTGGCTCCATCGGTAGCAGATGGTTCCGCTATTGACGTATACCTACTAGTCTATATCATGCTTACCAACTCGATTTTTCTTCTTTCCTCTCCTTTCTTTCGCCAAGAGATCCGACGATTGCAATATACTTTCCTTAAATTCGAGAATCCCGGGGGAGAGAGAACCGTTTCGAGACTGGAATCTAATTTTCTTTGTATCTGCGACGCATCATATCACCCCTTAAAGTTGTTCCACATCGTTGTATAATACAGGTATTCGATCTCTCACATTTCGATTATTTTCTAACATCTTCGAAGTATATCGCATGTCAAATGTGTTTCAAATTCGAAGTCGATTACAGATTAACTGTATTGATGAAGTTTAATTTTGATGTTTATGTTAATCCGTGATGACTGAAACATAAAAACTACTCTAAGAGAAAAAAATGATTGCAATTGCTGTAATTTTCGGTGCCAGCTATATATAGTTTCTTTATAGAACTATAAATATAATTATTACTAATATTATAGAAACAATAACTATAAAAATCAAACTCTTGGCTATAATAATTTTACCATGTTAATTATAGTCACAAATACCAAACACTTTTCTGTCAGTGTAAATATTGAATATTCATAATGTGGGAGGTGAGAGGTCACTTCAGCAGCGAATGAGGAACATAAAAATAATGCTTATAGTTTATATAAATATATATCCTATTTCACCTTGTTTCAAAGTAATTGTTATTTTTGTGTTCCAATGTGCAACAATTATCTGCATAAGAGATACTCGAAATGATAAAGTTCTATACTAACTGGAAAAAACACTTTAGAGGACTCAGTTTCGATGACCTTGACTTTGACATATATTGTCATGACTCTGAATGATCGCCAATAGATTTTAGTTATTCGTTATAAAGTTATTAACAAAAGTTTTAAAAATGATGATCTATTTTCTATCATATAAAACAGAAATGTTTTACTTTAAAGTAAAACATTTTACATTTTATAACTTTCCACGCGAAGCGATTTTTACCCCGTCTTTCCTCCTACTTAGAGACGTACAACTTTCTGTGAAATATTAGATATAATTTTATAAGTAATTAAAATGCTATTTCTTAAATTTTTTTTGTCAATAATTTTTTTACGTATTACGTCTGCCAATTAAAATCTGTTGGAAGTCACTTAGGGTCATGATTTTGATAACATCAAGATCAAAGTCGTCGGAGACGACTTATTCCCTAAAAATATTTATTGAATATTTAACCTAACTGGTTTATCATTATCTCACACTTGCTTATTTTAACATGTTCGTGTCGAGTGGATCATTTACTGAATTCATGCTGGACTTTTTATTTGATATTTTGGTTATAAAAGAATTGTAACTATAAAATAATTTTGTATAACTTATTATATACCGTATGTTTAAAAAAGATCGGGACCCCAGATTTTCTTAGAAGGATAACGCTTTTCAAAAAAATGTTTCAAACAAAAATTATGTTTAAAAAGATCTATTTACTGATTATATCAGTCTGATCTAGAATGGCGTCGCCAAGGATCAAGATCGCATTAATTTTTTTTAATGAAACATCCTTTTTATTTCCAGAATCTAGTAACTGATGTCAAGAGCTTCTCAAAACACTATAATTTAATTATTTTTTATTAAGTGTTTTTCGAATTATGAGATTTGAAGGTTATGATATCGCCGGCATTATCCAAGGTGTCCGACGACTAAAATCTCTTAAATGTTATTCAGAATCATAACCTGAATAACATTTGTTAAGATCAAGGTCATTGAAGATTATTTCTCTTATTTCCATTTTTGCAAGAATTCATTTTTACGTAAAAATAAAAATAAGAGGAACAACCTCTGGAACATGTATGTTATTAAACAAATGTAACAAATGCAAATAAAAATATCCTAAAACCGGTGTCCCACGCCGCGTGATGGTCACAACACTTAAAATTTGCTCGGCACGTTAAATGAATCTTACCTCAAGTATTTACATAATATTTTCTTCAAATATTTTCTTATATATATATTTGCTAACGGTGTTGCCAGATTACTAAGCAATAAAAAATAAGGAAGCTTTCAAAATGCTCAAAATTGCATAACTCTCAGATCACTAAAACTTGGTGAAAAATCATTATAAAAAATCAATATAAAAAAATAAAAAAACAAGCAAAAGCTTGAAACTTATACTTTAACATGTTTTTGATTTAAAAACCGTTTGTATTTATTATTATTGCAATTGACATTCGTTTCAAATTGATGTACTTTTATATATATATATATTAATCAGAATAGAATTATACCGACTGACGTTTATAATGGAATTGCAACCCAACTACGTGTTAATGGCACAACAAAGAAGTAACATATTTTGTTCAATATTTTTTATTGCTCCAATTTGAATAAGAATATTATTAGATGTTACTTTTAAATGAATAAATTCGTCGAAGCGTTTATTAGGAGATACTCGTTTATATGATAGAATTTTTTCGAATTTATTGTTAAGACACACGTATGTTTACATTTATTCATTAGTATTGAAAATGATCTAGTTGTTGGTCGAATGTTTTTAATAAATATTACATATATTATATTATAAGAATTAATAATAGTATCAATAACCAACTTATTTTGTTCTTTGCCCTTTTTTATTATACAAATTGTTTATCTCTATAGTTCTATAATAAATTTCATTTTATACAGAGTAAATCATTAGAATTCAGATAAAATTAAATTTGAAATTTCCGCCCTATTAGAATTCATCCGTAGCTGCTACTTTGCATTGAAATAGGCAGATGAATGAATAGCCGTGAATGAAACATTCCTAACTTCAACAAAGTAGTCAAGTCAATGAATATCAATTGTAAGTATAAGCGAAGGGTAGCGATCATTGAAAGTTTGCGCGCCGGAAGGAAGACAAGAGAAATAATAATTATATTTTTCGGAAATCCAAAATCAACAGTATTGTTGCCAAGAGATATACTTCAGAGCACCCAAGGAAAATTCGTCAAGGAAGAAAGACGCGAGGGAAAAAACAATGAAGATTCCGGAACTCATTCAAAGAGCCTAAGACTTCCGCATTTTATTTAAAAAATTTTATCTACAAAGAATTTTATCTACAAAATAGAGTTTTACTTACAAAATATTTTCTTAAACATTTTTTCACGATTTTTTTTGATCAAATGCTAAACTTGCATTTCTTACAACCAATTAAATATTAAAATTCGGCAAAAAATTATCACAAAAAATTAAAAAAAGCATTTTAAAACTCTAAAAGAAGTTTATACTTTAATATGCTTTTGATCATTTCCAGATTTAATTCTGCAGAATTTGAATGATAAAAAATTTTTACAGTTTTTCGATTTTTCATGGAATTTTAATGTTTGTTAATAAGAAATGCAGATTTAATTTCAAAATCGCATAATTCGGCCAAGAAAAATCTTAAGAAAATTTAAAAGAAACACACACTTTGTAAGTAAAACTCTGTACTTTTTTTTGTAGAACTATTAAACAGTATTTAACCTAGTTAAGTAGTTTATTCCAGTAGCGTTCACTCCACGCACTAAAGTTTACTTAAACATTGTTTAAAGAATTTGTTGCGCGCATGTTTTTGATTCCAAAATATTTCTCGTAACAGATAGGTATATTTTGGATTTGAATTTTTTATTGTCCAAATCGTACTATACTGAAAAAATTCTCATTTAAGATGCATATTTAAATGTGCGATCCAATAAGATTCTTATTGTTTATATTACAATTCCTGAAAGAAAGACGTTTTTATACATACATTGATTATTGTGAAGAATATTACTAAGATCTCGATAGTTTAAAGGCTTAGAACACTCATACGGAATACAAGAGATCCTGGTTCGATTTCCGATAGAGGCAATATTTTTCGCAATAAATTTATTTATTATTTTTCAGCATAACATCTTTCTAATAGGGCTTGATTGAACATCAAATTATTAAAATTGCTTGTCAATTTAATTCGTGATATTATTACACAGTAGTTTAATTGCGCTTATAAGTCTGAAAAACCAATTCGGCGCTCAGTTCGAATGACTACAAATATGCATGTACATATATACTGAAAAAATTTTTGATTATTTTTGGTTCAATGAATATCTGACTTAAAGGAATACTAAATCAATTACCGAACTTGATCGAGGTCGATAGTACATACTTTTTTAATTTCAAATTCGATAATAGTAGTGACATCTTTGATTCATTTCTTACATTATATTATATAATACATATATTCTGTTTTAACTTTCTGTTTTTAACTCAAACGCATAGATCTGTCCTTATCTAACATATGCCAGCAACATCTATCGCAAGACCGCGCAACTATTGCTACATGGAATTTCGGTTCTGTTGACATTTCCTAGTCTTCGTAAAGCATTCGTATACACGTATTTTTTATTCGGTAAAAATATTTTTTTTCTAGACTTCAATCTTAGTTCTACAAATTCGGTATCGTTCGTTTCAATAATGTGACCTTAGCTGCACACTTATTTTTAAGTTATGGAAACTCTTATATTAAGCAAATATAAGGTGATAGTTGTATGTGCCATAAGTAAATGAATTTTTTAACTTTTTTTCGATTTTCTCATGAAATCCAGTGCAGGTCCTGTGCATTTAATTTGTAATAACACTTTTGCAATTCGTAAATCCAATTCAGAGATTTTTCACCGAGTGGAAATGATAGTAAAACAGGCAGCTTTAATATCCCCGTAATGTCCAACTTAATGTAGTTAATTTATTGATACAATAACTGAATTTATTCATATAACTATATATTCATTTTTGCAATGAATTCTGGTAATAGTTTTATAATCTAAATCATTATGAAAATTTATTGGACCAATTTTCATTACTTTTTCATAAAGTAAAATATTCATTGAATTAGTAAATGAATATTTTATTGTATTTATATACAGTTTTGGTTCAGTAATTCAAATTAAATTATTTAAGCATTAAAGATCTAGTTTTAATCGTTATGACCATTACTTCTATTACCAAAAAAAATTACATGAGAAAGAAAATAGAGTGCAGTTTTTTATGCTTTAAAAAGTTTTATGTTTTAAAAGTTAAGAATATTCTTCGTAATTTCTGAGTTATAAAGCTTTACGTGCGATTTTGGCAACTTTACTGCATGTGTAACAACATTTCAAAAGTTTCTCTTTACTCATACGATTTTTTAACCAGATTTTGTAAATGTCGAAAGGTTGAAAAACTTCGTCCAGCAGAAGCGACACTTATCTTCACTAATATTTTAAGTAGTGCCTCGCAGTTAGTAACTTTCGCATAACGCTACATAATGTAATGTTTACAATAGAGCAGTAAGCTTTAAACCGTAATCATCTAAGAATTTCTCCAAAAATATTTTTGGAATATTAAAATTATGATTAAGAGCATTTCAGAAATATTAAAAGTACATATAACATTTTAGTATAAATATTTTTAAAAAAGAAGATTTTTCCCAAGAAAGGAGGCATTATAGTCCTCTATCATGTATCCGCCAGTGACTTTTTATCTTTTTCTATAGGGAATTAAGTCTCAGAACTAGAAAAAAATAAAGAATTAATTAAATCGAGATTAAAATTAAACTTAATTGGTAGTAACAGACATTATCAACTAGAGGTTACGTTTACGTTTAACATTCGCAAATTTCAATTTCAAAATTTTTTCGTCGTTCTCAGCGTAGACTCCACTTCACAGCCATGTATCAATACATATACTTTAATCCTAGAAAAGAATTTTCAAATCAGTAAGAAAGGAAAAAAGTAATTGTTGTATAAAAATTATATGTTGGTAATACAAATGATTTTACGATCCCCTTAAGTGGAACACACCTTAGAAAATATAATACTTCTAACTTTAGGATATTTTTGTATTGCTATGTTCCTCATGTCTGATAATAGAAGAGAAAGAAGGACTGTATATACTCTCATTTCATGTGTAGAAAATATAATAAATTGCAAATGAAAAAGATAAATAAAACTTTTTTTATTTCAAACATTTGAATATCACAATTCCCCAACTTAAAAGTACAATAAAGAAATAGAAAGGGCTCGAAGGAATAGGCGCTGTTCAAAGTGCGCTAATTGTTAAAAAAAAAATCTCAATATTTACAGATTAATTTATTGAAGAGATGAAAGAATGATAATCGTTAAAACGGTGAATAATTCATACGTTTCAGTTAGTTTTCTAACCTTCTTCAGCGGCAATGATAGATGCAAAAAATTACATACTTTGTGTTCCTACGCACACAAAAAATGATCGGAATGTGAATTTGTTTTTTGCAGTTTCCAGGGAAGCCACACCAAGTTCTCTGTCGAGAATACATTTTTCCATGCCAGTTATAAGACTGGATGGAACTCACGATGTCAGTGCCTTTAATTACGACATGAATAAATATTTTCGCATGGAAAAATGGATACGCAAAGAATTTATCCATAACGGAAATTGCAAGCACACATAAACTGCTAATCCAAAGTTTTGATAGCAAGGATGTTGAATAATTAAAGTTAAAAAAAAATTTTGTCAAATTATAAAATATAAAATGGACAGTACGGAATAATATGTTGACCATAATATGTTGACATAGTCAAATAGTAAAGTGAACAAATTAGTAAAGTTTGTCGATCATTTAAAAGTCAAGTTTGTCATTTGTAAATATTGAGAGATTTTTTTAACAATTAGCGCATTTTAAACAGTGCCTTATTCTTTTGAATTCTTTCTTAGTACTTTTCTTTTTTAGTACTTTTTGTCTCAATTTGATATATTTTCATCATTTAGTTGGTATAATTTATTTATTGAATTTGCACCAGTAACACTGCTTGATAGATAACAAATGGATTATAGTAACGCCATTACCGTTATTTTTTGTAATATTGTAATGATTTGATAATAACGTTGGAATTTTTTATGATTGTAACGATAACTAATTAAACACTAATTAAACACTAAGGTTATGCTAAGATTGGGAAAATTACTTTGAAAAATTAAGTTATCACCATTATATATTATTTATCGAAAAATCGTTACTTGTAACGCGACAACGTGTTGCTTTATTCGTTACAATAACGAGTAAAAGAAACTATAATGAATTATTTTTTTGTAATAACGAGTGACTTTTCCAACTTTAATTTTAGCGTTACTGTCATAAAAAAATCGCAACGTTATTATCAAATATCAACGTTATAACAAAATAACGATAAAAAATAATGGCGTTACAAATATAACACGTATACTTTCATTCCCTGGTAGACGTTTAGAGAAACGATCCGCGTACAAATAGTAGATATCTTGCATCAGCTGAATTACTTTCTACAAATCTGTACAATATCTCTAAAACATAATTGTCATTTTTTTATTTAAATACTTATTCAAGTTATTACTTCTAACTAAAGTTAGGAAGTAACACATTACTTATAATGTCACTTACCGTTTTCGTTAAGGGAGATCGTGTCTCGTTGACACAGTCTTCACAATTTCGGCATTAGGTTCTTTAAACAATTAATTATTACGATATCAATATAATAGAGAGAGATCCTTTGTCTACATTTTCATACCAGTAATAGTTCTATACACTGTATAATTTGCAATAAATAAAATACGGACATGCTGCATTGTAATTGACTTGCTCGATATGTGGAGTAAATTGGTAACATATCACAGTATAAATTGCCTCTATGATAAACTCTATATTAATTAACAAAAATATAATAGAAAAGTAATAAAAATAAAAATTAGATAGTAGATATGTACTTTTTACAATTAATAAAAATTTGTATCGTTAAAAGTTATTTTGTAATGATCAAATAGCAAAATGTTGTTGCAGAAAAAACAAGTGTAAATTATTTTAATTCTATCTTCTTTTAATATAGAAATATTAAATATAAAGCGTTTTGTCAAATTGTAATTAAACGTTCACACACGTATGATACACCAAGTTAACCTTTTCTTATGATATGAGCCAATGTATCCCTTTCCACACATCTATTTCAATCATTTTATTATAAAAAATTATCATTGTTATTCAAAATAACATATACTAATTTTTTCTTTTAACTAATAATACATCGCTTAGATTTGCTTTCTCAAATCGAAGGATTAACACATTAATACAAAATTATGATTAAAAATTTAAAATGATTAAAAATTTACTCGCTTGTTCTTGAATCAAACTTTTTTCTTTTTCTATTGTAATACTTGTTTGATTTAAATAAAATTTAAGGATAATATTAAATTTATGTTGTAAAAGAAATATTTTCTAATAACTTTTCCATTGTTTTCTTCATTATAAATACGTAAACGGAACACAATACCAACTTACCTCTTGTCAACGAGCCCTGAGCCAACGAGTTTCTGCTAAACTAATATTATCTCTTGATTCCATCATGAATTTATTGCTCTAGGTTGAAAACTATTTAAGAGAAAATGCGTTATTAGATCATACCTGTAGTCATCGTAAAATAAGATCTTAGAATTTGGATGTTTTCAAGTTTTATCGAGATAAGTTTTTAAACCTTGTTTATTATTTAATAAAAAAAAAAAATAAATATTTGACAATAAATTCTTCATGTAGTGATAGAGTAAAATCGTATTAATAGAAAAATGCGGAGGTATGTTGAATTGCTTAATTACAGAAATTAGATTTGATGATTGTAAAATCGTAAAGCGAGGAACATCTCATAATATGAGATACTCAGTTAACTTCTAATACAAAGTTATTTCTAATATAAAAACCTATACTCCTATAATGTCCGAGTGACAATCATTGCTGAAGTATGAATGTTATTGTACAGTAATAAAAAGGATAACCGGAATGAATGTCTGTTTCTGTAATGCTTGGTTCCAACTTGGTTCCTTAAAGACGAGTCCTACAATATATTGCAATATATGCACATTTTACGTGTATTGACTATTTGTATTTTAGAAGCATTAAATAAAGTTTTTCAATTGCAATACTGATGTATCAAATATTATATTTGATAAATACAAATGTAATAAAAAAATTAATTTTAATTAGTTTCTCTTTTATTATATCTTTTATTATATCTTATTTGTGTTATATGTTTCTTTCAATTAATTCTGTAAAGTCATGTTACTAACAAAGCAAAGTTGCTTTTATTTTCTCATAATATAAAAAATTATTAAAGTAAAATTGCTTATTCCTGTAAACACAAACAGGATAAAGACACATATTAAAGAGAGAGATGTATTAATTTTAAAATAATTTCTTCAGGCATTCCTCAACTGTCCAGCAGATTTCGTATCATTATGAATATACGTCGACGTTGAATAAAGTAACAAAAGTGAATGTAACGTGAATAATAGGAAAAATTAAATTAAATGTTATAAGATATTGAGAGATCACTCGCGATAACACGTTTATCGGACGCAGCGACGCTATATAATAACAGAAAACTCCAGAAAAGAAATAATCATTTGAGAACACGCAGGATAAGAGGCGTGTCCTAATAAATCAAGTTTTGCTGTTATAACACAAATTGATTATAATAACAAATTTCTTTTACTGTCATTACGAATTTGTATAAATAGTAGTGATTTTGCTCTAATAGCAACAAAACTTGATAAGAACATTATTATTTTGCTTTAACAACAAATTAATTTGATTCTAAAGACAAATACACGCATCAATTTTTTCTTTCTTAGCAACAAATAATTTTCTAAAACTGGTTGTATCAATTAAATTTTATCGTTGTTATTACGAATATGCAATAATAATGACAGATTTGCTACAACAGCAAAATTATTTGTCTTCATGCATATAATGAAAAATCTTGTTATATAGAGATTAGCTTAGAATATATTTTAAGTTTTAATATTAATTTTTACAATTAATATTGATTACTAAATAAGATAATTTTATAATTTAATATTTTATTTTAATATTACAAAAAAGTAATGAAAAAAGTAATTTTTTAAATAATGATAACAAATTACATTTTAAAATTAGTAATGAGTAAAAATAATGAGTTACTTTTTACAGAAAATAAGGATAATGGCAATTATTTCGCGTTATTTTTTTAAAGTAACATTCCCAACCTTGTTTCTAACACACAGAAAATTAGTAAATCATTATAAGTATTTAACAAGAAAACAAACTGAATTGAGTTTATTGAACAGAATGTGTAAAATCAATAAAATCGGAAAATATCGAACATTGTTTATAAATACAAACTGTGAAAGTAACTATTTTGAGCATCTCCTATGAAAATAAGCAGCTACATAGAAGCAGAGGTGAGTACTTTCCAATTGTAAAATCACTAGATATTTTCGTACAACACGCAGTGACACAAGTTGTGTTTTAATTGCTATGATCGTCAACACAATACTAATTACACTTTCTTACATAAATCGACACAAATTAACTTTTAGTTGTGTAATGTTTACCGAGATAAATATACTATATTATATTGTGGATGCGTTTTAATATCATTTAATCACTCAAAATTACATTTGAACACACTCCGATTTTTCTTCCGAGTAGAGACAAAAAGTATCAATTGAGTTTTTGAACAAAATTGTAAATGGAGAGAGACATTTGTCAATTTGTGTCAAAAGTGTCGACTGTATTTTCTATGAAGGAAAGCATTCTAACTCTGAAACAAAATCAAATAGAATACACATTGAAAGAATCTTTTGATTTGTTTATTTTTAATCTGAAATTTTCTTGGTGCATGTATGTGAACTTTATTCATTATTTTATATATGTTTTATATCTACTACATGTTTTCCATCTACTACTAAAATGAATTATAATATCATGAAACATCCGATATATTCGAAGAATATTGCTGTACCTCTTATTACGAGAGACAATTGGTGCATCCAGATGCAACGATCGCTTACTGCAATGAGCGCTCACTGAGCAAGAAAGGAATTAATATATTTATTTATTATAATATTTGTAATGTAGAATCATTTCTTTGTTATTAATAATCTTTAATATTATATTTCTTACTTATTATTGTTTATTATTTCTTTGTGGCCGTGAGGACTCAGTGAGCGCTCAGTAAACGGTATGACAGAGCGACATAAAATTACGTTCATGTATATGCACTGTATATGTATCAAGCACTCACGCTCTCACAAAAGAAATAATAAACAGTAATAAATAAGAAATATAATATGAAAAATTATCTATAATATAATAGATAAATTATACAACATTATGAATATTATAAAAAATATTATAATATTATAATAAATATTATAATAAATAATATCAATTCCTTTCTAGTTCAGTGAGCGCTTAATGAGCAGGAGCGGTATCTGGATATATTCATTGTGTTTAACACACTTATTTTTCTCTATGTCGTTGATTTTCTGGAAACCTTGTTGTATTGTGGCAATTTCGATATATACCTATTTGAAATTCGAGCAAGAGAGAAACAGGTCCGAAAATTGGAATTGGTCGCGTTTACCTTTCTTAGCGAGATCGCTCGCGCCATTTCATTTGCCCTCTACGTCCTTGCGCAATATTCTCGCAAGGAAGATAGCGGACAACACACAGTAGCAATGTACACGCCAATTTCGAGATAACGGACTGATCGAATAATTCGGCTGACCACGTGAAATGGCAGAATGAAATTATAACATTACGGTAAATTTCGTTAGTAATTTATGAAATAACCTCGTTCCAAGAGGATTAGAATTAGAATCTCTTATAAAATCGATTATTATTACAATAACAACATGAAAGATTTAGAATTAAATAACAGCATAGAAAAGCAAAAGAAAAGAAAGATTAAGATAAGTTGAATATTTAATTTTAAAGTAATATGTATTAATTAAAAATAATATTCTTATTGTATGTATGCGCGCGCGCGCGCGCGCGTGCGTGCGTTCGTGCGTGCGTGCGCGTGTGTGTGTGTGTGTGTGTGTGTGTGTGTGTGTGTGTGTGTGTGTGTGTGTGTGTGTGTGTGTGTGTGTGTGTGT
>Ga0157364_1002781_pt1 | contig 16626 bp, 5 predicted proteins | sample AttsexASBM2_FD_111476 | JGI IMG/M metagenome (GOLD analysis project Ga0157364, IMG submission 111476) | Fungus gardens microbial communities from leaf cutter ant in Ribeirão Preto, State of São Paulo, Brazil - Atta sexdens ASBM2 | ecosystem: Host-associated > Fungi > Mycelium > Unclassified ... | reverse complement strand
ATTTTTGAAAGTCTTAATTCTATCTTTGTTATAATTTTATTTTATATATCCTGTTTCAGGCTGCTGAGTAACATGTTGTTTTCTAAAACATAGATTTTAAGATAATTGTACTTAAATAATAATGCACATTATTACTATAGAAAAAAATTAACAGTTTATATATAATAATCTTATCCAACTTATTTTTTAATTCCAATTACATATGTTTATAATATGTTGTTACATAATATTTTATACTTTTACATTTATTCTTTTACATTAATTTCACATAGTTCCGTATCTAAACAAATTTTATATATATAATGTTACAAGATTTTCTATTTTTATTATTAAAATGAAAATTAATATTAAATTAATATTTTGAATAGTTATTCAAATTTTGAAATATAAAAATGTGTAAATTTTCATGATTGCATTAAACGAATTACCTCTGTATTTAACTAACATTTTGAAATTGAGTTACATATGAAACTGAAAATTCTGATTATTTTTTAAGTATGTTTAATGTAAAATTTCTTATGAAACTGAAAATGTTCGAATGTTTTAACTTGTGTAATTTGCAATTGCCTAAATTGAAAAAGCTCTAAGATTTGTTTTTTATTATTAAACTAAACTACTAAAAATCTCCAGCAGTGCGGCGGCCCTGGTGGTAAGAGATGATGAAGAGTAGTAAGAGGATAGTATCTTCCTCTCAGTTAAATGCCTCCGAAAGAGGTACAGCGAGAGGACGTAACATTCTAACGTTTTAACCCTGCCCATTCTATCCGGTTTCCCTTTCTGTTGGTTAAAGCGTTGATAGACTAAAAAGGAAGGATATAACCGAAAGATAACGTCTATCGACACCACTGCTAAGATCGTAATGAACCGCTCCTCAAGAACGGTGCTTGTCTAAATGCTAAATTTTACGACATACCCGCATGATCGCCCTGGAAACTTTAGCCGCTCTTTTACTACCGAGATGTGGAAGCGCGTTACTGACGTTAATGCCGGTTACTTTTATAGGAACAGCAAGATATAACGACGCTTGCAATTTATCGGTTTGGAAAAAATTACGGGCGGAATAAGCAAGCCTTCATTTAATGAATGTAGACTTTAAATAGGCAAAAAATTGAGAAAATCATGAAATTTAAAATTATTAGAAAAATTACAAAATATTACAAAGCTAATGTTTTTTGAAGATTATATTAAACTAATAATATTAATATTAACGGTGTTAATATTTTTTTAAATTTGAATGTGTGCTAATTGTGTACAGAAAGTGAACTAAAGTAAGAGTAAAATTAATTCTATAATTCATCATAGAATTTTTGTTCTATTATTCTTTCTGTTATAGCTCTCTGCTATTGTCGATGGGGTTTACGCTGAGCATGGTCATACTGCGGGGTCATTCACACACTTGGCCAGTGATCGACTTCTCGTCGGTGGAGGAGCTGATGCGAGGTCCTTGCAGGGTGCCAAAGGGATCATCAACTTTGTTGGATGTCTGAGAAAGGTTGGATTAGCAGCATGACTTATTTATATCTTGCAGCAGGTTTCTTATCCTCTTACACCGTAAATAAGCTTAACTGGAATCAAAATTGCATAAAGCGTAATAGAAGCCATTGACCATTTTAATGCTAGATTTCTACATAAGCTATAAAAATATTAGTTTCAATATTTTACAAGAAAATAATATAAAATGTAGTAGAACTCAATAAAGCTATTTTTGAATATCTAACTACAATAGTTTAAAATTAATTTCATAAATAAACAGCCTAGAGACTTTAAATAACATTAAGTGATAAACTAAAGACAAAATTATTTAATGAATCGGAAATACAAATAATAATTATAAAGTAGAGAAAAATAAATGATCAATGACTGAAAATAAAACATATTTTATAGAGCAAATCTCTAAGGAATAAATAAATATAAAAATTATACTTTTCAATCAATTTTCATTATTTAACAAATTTCAATCTTAATTATAAGAATGATAGTTGAATTGAAAATTGCATTAAGCAATGATCCATGACATTTTTAGAAAGAATTAACTATGACTTTTGTAATAAAGTTGTGTTTAAAATTTAACTTGTAAATTTATTTTAGCACAATTCGTATTAAATAATTTCTAAATCTGAACTAATTTTATGTTTTCGTTTTTTATTAACATAGAGAAATAACTTAAAATATTACTGATTTATTGTATGCCCTCTTATTTATTTTGATATAAGCAAACGGCTACTTTTTCGTGAGATGAGATAATAATAGTAATGATCGAATCATACCATCGAGCGGAATAATCATTAAATTGCCTTTTTTGTGCTCTTTTTTACTCAAATATCGGACAATTGCTGTTATACTGATGGAAAATCGCGATAGCGTGTCGAACATTTGACGAGACACCTGTAGTGTCAGTAAAGAGAATATAATCACAGACTCATCGAGTTCTTTTGAGAACATACATATTGCTTAAACATTCTACGCTATAATAAATTTGATTAAAAGGTTGGCTGTTATATACATAGTATAAAGGAACGTAACACAATGCACTTATAAAATAACGAGATTCTTGTTAACTTTATACAAGTGAAATCAAAATCAGGAAAATATTTCTCAATTTCTTAAGGATGTATTATACATATTTTTTTAAAAAAAGGAAAAACTATGAAAAAATTACAGATTTTTAATATATATTTGAAGGTAATGTAAAAAGTTTGTTATTTATATAGAATATGGACCAAAGATTATTTTAATCAGAAGTAGATAAGTTTTTAAAAAATAATTAAAATAAAAAGAGAAAACTTATTTAAACTGTAAAATTGTATTATTAAATATAAATATTGACTTTCTTAAACTATATCGTATACAACATTCATTTTTACACGTAAAATTTCTAATTCTAGTTACTTTTTGCAGAGACTATACATCTGATACATTCTTAAGATTTGATTATATGGTGTAATACTAAAATATTTATTTGCAATGATTTAATATAATTGCAAATTTTTTTATATTTTTGAGGCAATGTAACTTGATCTTTCCCATGAAAAGTTTTACCCCATTTTCTTAATTATTTTTTGATAATCAGTAAATATATAGTTTTAAACTCCGAATTGTAAAAAGATTTTTATTATAATCGCTCTCATTAAAGAATCTTAGTTGACTTTCGAAACTTTTCGGTGGGTAACAGTAAAAGTTGAAGTGATTCCTAATTAAGAGCTCTTAAATAAATGACCATAATGCTCGTTAAACTTGTTAAGTACTAGATAAAAATATTTTTAACTAAGACTTTTACGCTTTAAGCGGAAATTTTGGAATTATCTCTATTGGTAGAACGATGTACATTAAGTTTCTGTAGGAATAAACCAATAAAAATGTCTCCGCTCAATAGAGTGTCGACGTGGTCATCGCAACGCAATGAAATATTCATGCCAGCAACTTGGGGAGTTTCACCCGTGAAGAGTAAAGTCGAACTAACGCGCCATGGATGGCTACAAAGAACCGCGAATGAAGCGATAAAACTTGTCACAATATAAAACGCACTACTGAGGCGAAAGGTTAATGGCAACTGTAATTTGCTGACTGTTTGCAGCTTAAGCAACGCGATGCGAATCACTCGGTAAATTATTCCTACGAGTTTTATTTACGAGCGTGCGCACGCTCGCGATATGTAAATTGTTCGGAATTCCTTCGCGAAATTTCGTCTTCTATCTAAGGCTCTTAGCTTCCCGTTGCAATCATATTGCATTATGACATTAGAAGCGAAAAATCGTATAAATTTTTCTTTTCCGCTATATGTCAAAATGTATTAGTTTTTTACACTTGCAGATCTTCTTATAGATATTTATTGATTGAAAATTTTTATCTATTTTTTATCACCATATGCTTTCTTAAATTCGATTAACTTGCAGATATGTATATACAATATATATATATATATATATATAATATATCAGAAAAATTTGTGTGTGTGTGTGTGTGTGTGTGTATATATATATAATATATATATATACACAAATTTTTCTGATTTAAAATGAGTTAAAATATCTTTTTCAACCAATGTACATCAAGTGCGCTTGCATATTTGTTGATGGACAATAAACCTTTAAGACCAAAAGCAAGATATCTGATATAAGATAATCTGACATTTCTTTGTTTATCCTTTCTTCTGAGAACAGATATTCCTAAGAAAACAAGTATGCAGTTACGTTCTACAAAAATTCCAGTTGTTTATATTGCCAGCTCAAAAGAAGATATTTCCGGAAGATCGAGACTTGACGATTGTTTCCGTTTTACTAAAATTTAGAATAAAACGTCTAAGTCCGAGTGAAATTTTAGAATGCTGGGCATAACTCAATAATTAACAAGAATTTAAATGAGGAATGTAGGAACGTGAGGACGTGAAGAGTATACATTCCAGGCCAAAAGTTTAGAAATACTTTCTAAAAATTGACATTTTTAAGATTATATATTTAAATATTCAAAACAATATATTTTTTTAAATAACTTTATGAATCCAATAATGGCTATTTGAAGAATTATTAAAAACACATTGTTATGAATATTTTAAAAGAGATGTTTCAAAACTTTTGGCTTAGAATATATATATGAATTTATAAATTCAAATTTAAATTGGAAATATAAATTCAATTAGTTTAAATTCAGAACAATTAAAAAAAAAATAATAATCAAAGTTTTAACTTTTTTTTTTATTTTACCATATAACGTATCATATAACTAATTGTCATGATCGTATGTTTTCAGGTGGAATTTGCTGCAGAAAGAATCAGAATGGAACTGATTGAAGCGGCCAAAAGCGGAGCGGCTGGTGTTGCGGCTTGGGGAAAAATGGATTTTTTCTGTCGTGAACCCAGAACAGCAGATCCAATTACGTTTACCACTAGGGACTCGCATCTCGTGAGTATATGTGCTAGTAATTTTATAATAATATATATAATGCCCAAAAAATATTTATATATGCACACTCTTGTTGCAATGTTAATTTATAAAAAGAAGAAGCAAGATTGTATCTTCTTTTTTGAAAAAGAATGTTGTCTTCTTTTTTCTTTTAAATAATCAGTAAATCTATAAACATGAGAAATGATTTTCTATTCTTAAAATGTTAAGGAATCTTTTAGAGACATTGTTATGAGTTTCTGATATAATTCCAAAATTTTCTTTAAATAGAGCTTTTAATGCTTCTCTTTTTAAGACGAATATAAATCTACATATTTTATATATAATCTATGTTAAAATTAAGAGAATTACAGTATTCTGAACAAAGAATCAAATATGTAACAGAGTTTCTATTACATATTTGTGAATCGAAGATATCAGCACCGTTCTGGAATAATTGTTTTTACTCAAGACTACTCCGCGGCACTTTAATGCACGTGTCTCTTAAATAATGCAAAAAAGAAATACGATCTGATTCCATTATCGAATAGAATCGTGACGATGGAAATATCCGATTAAATCGGGAATGCACTCGAGGAAGTTTTTTGCGCGAGTCAAGCAAGCTGCAAATAGTAACGGCGTAGCTCGCTTTCGAGTTTTCGCGAATATCTTCGAGAGGCGACAGCAGTGAGGTCAAGGAAACTTCGTGAATGTCCTCATTCTAAATTACTAGAGATTCTCTTGACTTTTTTATGGGAGGGGGGGAAAATGCATTTGACTCTTGCACGTGGCGTATGCAGTCGATTATCGATACGCGATTTGCCACGTAAGTTTTCAGAAGAAAAAACACAGCAGAAGAAATATTAACCGAAAGCAGATACATGATACAATACATACAATTATCCAAAAAAGTACATTATTGAGGAATGTAAACATAAGAAACAATGTAAAAATATGCCATATAGGTTTTGTATTTGGCATACTAAAACTTCGACATATTTCGTTCTTTTCTACTTTTACGTTATTGCCATACAGCGATATTAACGTATTATATAACGTAATAACTTTCAAGCACATCCCTCGACAATATTTATAAATAAACACAGGCTATATGGTAAAACTTGCAGTTCTTTCTAAATATATTTAAGATGTACTTTAAAAAATATGAATGTGAATTTAGTATCATTCGGTTTACATAATTTTCAACAATCGTCTAAATAATTTAACACCAATATATGTTGTTAAATCAACAACCTATTGGTTAATTAATATATCATAATTAATATATCAATGATTAGTATATAGACTATTCCTCTTAATACAATTGGAAAGAGGATGATTTTACAAGAAAAAGTAAGTTGAAAACGTAGAATAAAATTTTTTTTGTATGAGGTTTTATTTTTGGATTTATTTTTGGATTGGCTTAATATTTCAGTAATACACGTATTTTCAATAATTTATAAAGTAATAAAACTCACATGTATGAATATCCTGTTTTACCGTATATTCTCGATTATCCAATACAATAAACACAAACATGAACAAAGAGTACAGAATAGTGTACAACGAGATTTGTTAAAATATAGAAAAATTTTATTCACGTTATCGATTTATTTTCATAGAATTATTCCTTTTCCAATTAAACTGAAATTTCCAGAATATTTAACATTCACAGACCGATATTCATAATTATTTGTATTTTTAAGGTCATTTTAGTAAAATTGTTTAAGATTACATTAATACGATTTTGTGATTGGTTTGTGACATCTTAAAATTGTACTCAAAACGATTTTGAGAACAAAAAGAATTACTATGACTATATATATGAATATCAGCCATAATATTAAATCCACACTCATATTTTTAATATAGTGTGACTTGAAGATAAATTCTTTGAATGTTATAAAAACATACTGATTTTTCTTGTTGTAAAAATTTCTTTTTCGTTTGTCATATTTGAAGACAGTCGGACGTGTCCTCAATGTAGAGCACTAACGCGAATGCTTTGCGCACAGCGCGTCCTCTTATGCGCTTTTACAGGCCACGAGACACCGTCGTTACCATTGCAAATCCTTGTTACACCGGCCATCACGGTGTCAAAGGGCGCGAGGACGAGGGTGAATGTACGTGCCCTCTAAAAGCGCATTTCGCCGCCCTCGTGCAGGAACTTGTTTATGACCGTTCTTGCATTGCTCGCTCTCCATCGTCGCGATTTATGCAGCCTGGTGCATTAGTGCATCCACTCTAGGATACGCCCCTTTCTCTTTGTAAATCTGGATAGTACGGATCATCTCACAATCTCAACGTTCATTGTTTCGCGTATTACTATAACTACTACTATAACGCAATACCGAATATTGTTCGCAATATTGATATAACATATAATTCATATAACTGTAGTTGGTCTAGGAAAAATCTTTATTGAGTTTTTTTAAATAAAACAACATCCTTGTTTTGTTTTAAATAGAATTCTTTAAAAGTCATTTATTTTCGTTAGTTAATCACTCGGAAACTCTACAGGTGACTCATCGCTTTTTCTCAGGAAAAATAGATTCCAAATAGGTCACTGAATCTGTAATTAAATTGAATAATTTTTAAACACTCAGTATAAGCTTCAAGCTGCTATTCTATCGTGCAGTTTTTTTATCATAATATGCACACGATAATGAAGCTAGAGCACGTGATTCTCTGCTTTGGGTCATCGAGATTTTTAATTTAACAAGAATATTACCCTCACCGGCTACTTAAATATATTATGTACGTATTATGTACGATATTCACGAGCTCTTTTAATATATACCTTGCCGTTTCTTAAAGTTAATAAATCACTGCTTCCGAACATAAGAGCCTAATTAAATCATTTAATATTCAATAATGACGTAATGCAACTGCACTTAAAGCAGTCAACGATATCGGATAATATTTAATTAGGTCAAAAAATATATTAACGTGAAACTAATTTAATAATTAACAATAAATGAAAAAAGTTATTCAAATAATAGAACTATTATATTAAAATATATTCATCTAGTACGTACGAATAAAATATATTATTACAGAGAGAGTCGAATTTACTATAATAAATATTACAAATTTTTGACTATTATAGTGATCACATTATAGCTTTAACGCAAAGATCTCCGTCAATATAATGATCAATATTATTTTCGATCAGTAGATAATACGCATTAAATTTACGACGTGCAGATGGTTATTCAATACGAACAACATTTGTGTTCGTGGTTCAATTATAATTAATATCGATATCGGCGTACAAGCACAATTATCCTCTGTTCGTCCTGCGCTTATAATCGCAACGTTGCATTTGCATCGGACTCTCGTCCGTTATAGCAACAGTATAAACGCGAATACTGGTATTGTTGGCATATTCACAATTAGATCAGAGGCTCCGATGCCTACTGCGATTCAGATATCGATGTTACATCTCGAGTTACTCTTGAATCAAGGACTAGGCGAGGATGGATTTTCGTTATATATATATGTATATATATATATATATATATATATACTGGTAATATTCACGATGGATATTGTATTTGCAATGCTCTACACTGAGATTCAAATGCTGCATTATTCTGAAAGCGTACCAACAATAAGATCGAATATTTTCGAGAATAAATTATTTGTAAATTTTATTTGTTTTTTTTTTGTTTTGATTAAATTAAGTTATTGAAAATCTCCCATATTAATGTTTAACATTTAAATACCATTGTATATATATGTACAATATATTTAAAAAGTTCTAAACTGGAAGAGCAAGGATTAGAAAATATTTAATTGAAATTTAATTTAGAAAATGAATTTAATATCTATATTACTTTATTTTTTGATGTCAATTATCTAAAATATTTATTTTTAGACATGTTTTAGGTTTAAGAATCAATAGATTACTTGACTGATATCTCATTTCATAAATTTACGATTCTACGTGTCCTTCAATATACAAATCTTTGATCCTGTGCGTATCTTCCAATTACTTCTTTTTTAATTTAGAATTCATAGCCTTTGAAAGATTGCTGAATTAAATTTTACTTATTATATATTTGTGTTGAAACTATTCGCGATCTGAAAATTAGTGTTAAAATATCACAGTGACTACACGGTAGACTATTTTAAGGTAGTAATTAGCAGATGAGACATTTGTGAGAAATGCCAGATCGAAGCCAGCTCGTTTACTGGATGGTGCAGTAGTTCGAGCAAACGTCAATGTGGACGTTACAGTGGTTGCGTTTTAATTATCGAAAACTCCTACAGCTTTGCTTGAGTTGAGTCCTTTAAAATTATTCCTTGCTGATTCGTTGAATATATACTCATATTGAAATCTCTTCGTGTGTGTTGTGTGAATTCTTCGTTTGTACCTCTAACTTTATTTTCAAAAAATTGTATTTTTACAAACTATTACATTAACTAGGCACTTTTCGTAATAACTATTTTAATTCAAGTATTTATTTATTTAAAATCGCGTTCTTGTCCAATAATTCATACTATTCTTATGTTTCAGTTTTGAATTTGTTAAAAAGAAGAATATGCATGAATAAAAACAATAAATATTCATTTTATTTAATACTTGTTAAATCTTAAAGAATAAATTAATATGCAAACTGCTCACGATTTTTCATGTAACAAAATAAATAAGTAAATAAAATTAATTAATTAATTAATTAAATAAAATCTATAAAGAGTAAAATTTTTAATAATATTTAAAAGCAATCTATATTTTTTTATTCTTTGTTTTTATAATTATTATATTGTTACAACATAATTTTACACACACATGCGCGCGCGCGTACACACACACACACACACACACACGCGCGCGCGCGCGCGCGCGCGCACGCACGCACGCACGCACACATATATATGTATATATAAGAAATCGATATAATGGCGTACTATCCGAATGTTAGCTTCGTAACTATCGATGAGAAATAAAAAAGAACTAATAATGCATCAATAATCGAAACAGTTGAAATTATAGACTTGAAATTATTTGCATATTAATTTTACAGTAAAAGGGTCCGTCGTCATTTATAGCTTATTTTAACTGAAATTCGTTATCCTCGAAATTACTCTCATTGCACGGTATATTTGCATTATTGCATTATCATATTAATACTGTCATTTCCGTTTGTTAAAAGCAAATTGTACATGCAATTAGCAATTAAAAATGACATTTTATCGATTTTCTGTAATTCTTTCCAAAATATAACAAAATTACATGATAAAAGAATTTAAGAATAACCTGTTACATTCAAATATGACAGTTGTCTACATCAATAATCCATTTTGTTTTAACTTTATTTTATCTTTGTAACAATCATTTAATGAAAATTAGTATTTTACAACAATATACAGTTTACAAATTTTTTATTAAATCGTTGAAATTATCAATGAATTCAAAATTGCTACAGAAATGAAGTAATTTATGCTTTACTTTCAGTTAATAACATACCAAACTCGATAAGTTTGTTAACTTTTTCTATATACATTTTAATTCTTCTATATATTTTTAATAGACTTTTTAGTATCACTGAATATCAAGAATGGTATAAATATATGTATATAAACTTACAATACACTTACATTCTCTTTTATAACAATATATTTATAAACTTGCGTTTGACACGCCATTTAAAGTTAAAATAAAATCGGTATTGTAATGTCGTGATAACTACGGATATAATGCAAAAGCGAAAAGGGTTTTGCAAAATCTCGCATAGACTTTTTTTACATATTGTGGCGTATGTACGGCCGCGCAGTGGGTTCTTGTTCGCTCTGCTGCATTACGTGCACCGAACACATTTGCAGTACGAGCGCGTTGGATGCATCGCCGTTGTTACACGCCGATTTTCCTCGTCTACACGCGCCCCTGATTTATTCTACGGAACTTCCCGTGTTCGGCCATCTAATGTACCATAGTCATATAGCTATCCCGTTGCATGGCTACATGCATCAGCTAACTACGGTTGCACTTTTTCACCCGTCCATTCCCTTCCAGTTTTTGCAGAATTAGTGTCATTAATTTCATGCATCTTCTTGATTTATAATTAACTGATATAACAAAACATACAATTTGCATAAAATAAATATTCAATTATGTGGCTTTATATATATATATATATATATATATATATATAAAATTTTTGTTATAGAAACTTACAAAAGTTAATCGAAAATTATATAAGGTTGTAAAGAATATTTGTAATAAATAATTTTTTTACAACATAGTTGAAGAAGAATTATTTACAATAGATGTTTTTCATAATTTTATATAATTTTAAGTTACATAATTTTTTGAATTTTTGATCTTCAAAATAAAAAATCATTTAATTATGTTAATTTTAATCAATAATACATATAAAAATAATTTAAAACACATTTATTAATTTTAAACAATTTAAGTGAACTATTAATTTTGTCTAAAAATTATTATTATTATTAGTATTATGACATTTATTAGATAAATATTCTTTGATTTTGAGAAGCTTGTTAAAAAAATGTATAGTTTTACGTGTCGCAAAATTTACTTGCCCGTCTGCATAGATCATGAAAATTCGTTGTCGAGAAAGTCGAAAGCTGGATGTCCCGATTCACTTATTTACTGCAGCAACAGAGCAAGCGCCATTAGCGCAAAGTTAATTCTAGTTAAAGTAGAAAACTCACGAAATTACCGCCGAGCTAGGCAACATATTATTAGCCAGCTTGCAGTCGTTTTCGCTGGCGACTTCCGCAACGTATAGCTGTCTGCGGTACATGTTAAATGCAAAATGCGTAGAATGCTAGCAGCAGAATCATTCTTCAGACATTTCTTAGATTATTTATTACGTTTATATGTTATATTCAATTTACAAGTAAGATAGAGAAACAATAGTAAAATATAATTCTATTCAGTAAGAGAGTTATTTATTTTGATCTCTGGTTACTGTTTTTTTTTAATTATAACTCAATAATACTCAAATGATTGATTTTTTATGCAAAAAATATCCAAACATACAGTATCTTCTATGTTAGTATTATTATGTAATATTATTGTTACAATTTTTACGTTATCAATAAAAATTGTTCGATAAATAGTATCAATCCAAAAATAACGAAGAGAGAAATAAAATATTTTTTGTGAGCGTTTTCTTATCATTTGTGCAAGCACATAATATTTGAAACAACTCGATGATGTAATAGAAATAGTTATAATCTTACAAACGACAAAGAATGTCCAGGCTAACTGCGTCGATCGATGAAATTGCTTTGTGTTGGCCGAAAAGATTTATGGAAATGCCGGTCGTGTCAAATAGTCGAATAAATTCAATCTTATATCCCGCTGTGCCACAATTCCCGTCTGCTTTGCCGCGAAATACAATTTAATAATAATTATTTCCATGCGCCACAAAACGACGAGAATACCGTGGCAAAAATCGAGTGCCTCATAACAAGAACACTGGAAATACGCTCGGCCGACCGGGAATGCACGGTATGCCTTTATAAGCAAAACACTGGAATCTCCAGTAATCCAATTAGGCAAAGACGCGCGAATTACCGCGAATCCCCTTTCTCGGATTCACGCTTGTTCCTCGACACAATCCCTCCAGCTTTCCATCCCGCGGTTAATTCGAGAACGATTCAACCTCCTATTTTGCTCCTCTGCCTATAAACGGCGGGGCAAAAAGCTTAGGAGTCTCGAGTGACTCTCCGGATTTGACGACTGCGACGCATTTTCCCGTTGTTTGTTATCGATTCAAAGCAGAATGTAGATTTTACACTTCAGTTACACACCAAAAAAACTACTGATCTTTTTTATTGGAAATCTGTGTAATTCAATTCTCATTTCCTTTTTTTCTAAATGTCTTTCACTAATTAAATCGAGTGATAGATATTTTCATCAAATATTTTTTATAAGAGAAATGTCTGAATTATATTAAGATTTATATTTGATTAAGATGATGATTTTGAAATGAATTTCACGTCGATTGAATTTCTTCCTTTCGCGCTTTCTCGGTTTCCGCTCGAATGAGACGTTAATCCCATCGAGATCAACCCGCATGGCCTTCAAAGATTTCATAGCGTTCGTCACCGCCGCAGAAGAAATTGAACAAGCATTTATGATCGTTCTATGGTTTAGTTTCACGTTTGGCGATTTACGATATTATTTTTATCGAGAAAATATAGAGAATCAGTGTAATGTCTCGAGTGCATTTACAACGGTACAATCGTCGTCGTTATTCAACGAGATTAGCTCTTTGGTCTCATTTCCTCCTGTAGTCTTTTTTTCTTTCTCCCTTTTTGCGACGATCTCACTCTCTCTTTTCCTGTTCTCATGCCGCTTTCGTTCGTCCTTTCCAAACATTTTCGCCCGGATAGACGACGAATCTCAGCCGGAAAATATACGTTCCTGCTAAATAAAACATTGTCGGAGACTGGGTGCGGAGTGCACCGCGAGGATAAATGGACGAGAAAGCTCACGACGGGGTTATATCTGGGAAAAGTGTCGGAAAAGAATAGTACGGATATACCGCTCGTCTCGCCTGCAACCCTGATTTCTCTCTTCTTCTTGCTCTCCTCCTCTCTTTTTTCTCTGTACGCTTTCACGCGCATTTGCTTCTCTCTTATTCGCAAGTTTCCCACAATGCATGCGCGATAAGCCGATTTTATCTTTGCTACATATTGAAGCTTTGGAACCTTCGAAACCACGATATTGCAATTAAGCCGCGTACATACCATCAAAGGTTTACCGAATTATTCTAAAGTCATAATGTATATACGTATTGCCAGTATGCTTATTAAATTGATGTTTATGCATTAGAACATTTCTCTATATTTTCCATTAATTGTTATAAATAAACTTAATTATATATTTTTTAAAAAGAGATTAAAAATTTATATTTTAATAGAAAAAAATATGTTTAATATGACTATTTTTTAAATAAGAATTACTTGGATATTTAATTTTTAATTTGTACTAAACAATATGAACTTTTTGAATCATTCTAATAATATATATTAAAGTATATATTATTTTTTTATTAAAGAAATATGAGGTTATAAAATTTTATATAAGACTATATAAAATAGATAGATTTATTAAAAAGATCTAAGATTGCAAGCTGGCTAAATAACGCCATACTTTCACGGATCAGGCTGTTCTTTTTAAGTAATTACGTGTTCGTATTGTACAATGTAGGTGGTTCACCTCGATCGTTACCTCATGACACGCGTGATCGAGAGTTACGAGTCACGATTCTGTCGGTGGGTAAATTCAGGCCGCATTCGTAAATTTTACGTGCGACTTGGACGGATTTAATGATTTTCAATTAAATATTATGAGTTCGCATCCATTCGACAAATCGACAATTTTGATAAATCAGTCAATAACGCTCGTGAAATGCTCTGTTTCCTTCAGTCCATTGCATAACAGGAAATTTTCCAATAAAGCACATTTCCTTCTTGAGTTATTATGAAGAATACTCGAAACTATTTTCTTCAAATCTTTTATTTAACAATGAGTAGAAAGAAAAACTCTGACAAATAAATCTTACTACAAAAGCGACCTTAAAATAGGTCGCAAAGCTTTAGAAGTGCACTCTTTGACAGATTTTTCCTTAGGGAAAGTTTAATTGGACTCTACACTTTTTCAGAACTTTTTAATTTTCAACATTAAATATATCCTTGAAGTCCACTTGATACTAAATTAAAGATAAAACTTTGTTATTTATCTTTAATTTTACATTTCTTTTTAAATAAAATCTCTTTTATTTCTACTTATTTTACTTTTAACTTGTAAATTATTGACATCTGATCATTTTTATTAAATTGAAAATGTATACATATATTTATAAAAATTGATGATTAAAAAATTGAAATACACTATTTAATAATTTAATTTAATATTTATATTAAAAGGAACTTTTTTACGACAATATAATTTCAAAAATAATAATTTTTATAAAAATAAAATGAGAATCTAATAATCTATACTATATTATCGAATTACTTTTATTCTAGATACGTCTTGGCTCACAAAATACCTACATATATAAAATACGTTCAAATAAGTACGTAGAAATATTATGTATTTTATTACTTTATATTAATATATCATTTTCTTTCCTTAAATTTTGACGTTAGCAGTGTTTGTAAATCAATGCTTCATTTGTTTCTTGCGCTGTGACTTGATCTTCCTTCAAGTACTCGCAACCAAGTAACATCCCTTCCGTTTCATACTGCCAGCAATCAAGACGATTCTAAGACGCTCCTTCCGTCTTTTAATTAACGCGCCAGCCGTTTTCGGTGCTGCTTTAATTAACCGAGTGAACTTCTCTGAAGGGCGACCGAGTTTCAAGAATTAATAAGCGCAAATGTAATGTTTACAGGTAGCATAATAATTAATTTCTAGGGTAACTAAATTTCGTGGCGCTGTCGAATGCGTCGTGAAACGTCATTCAAACATGAGATATTAATTTGTTGACTCTATTTGTCGTTAATGGCATTCGATATACTAATTGAAGAGTTTATTTTGAAACATAGATATTATGCATTAATGATAACAAATATTTAACAGTTTTAATTAACAAATAATTTTTATTTCCTAAAAATATTAAAATGTGTGTGTGTGGTTTAAGAATAAAGACTTGAATTAAAAATCTGATAAAATTAGATATCAAAAAGGGAAAAGTGAAAATATAAATTCTTTCGTTATGCTAAATAATATTTTATGGATATAGTAATATCTCATATTGACTGTAAACGATATGTTACAGCATTGTCCTACTTTGGGGATATAGGCCAATAAATTATTTAATATTATTTAATAAATAATGTTATGAAAACACAGCTCTCGTATTGTCTTCGATTATTAATGAATAGTGGTGAATTATCATCGAGCTAAAGCTCTTCATTAAATGTTCAATAGCCTTTTTATGCATGTAACGATTTTGCTTGCATATTATGTGTTGATTATAATTCACTGATTAAACGGTAATAAATATATCTATGAAGAGTGCATGTTAATTGCCTGGAAAAAACTAATACTGTGTATATAAGTTCACGTATACAAATAACAATATTTATCGGTATATAACGATCATTCTTATTCATAATTAGACATTCTGCTATTCTGTTAATTTCTCAACCTCAGTCAAGTTTGGAATTTCATAACGGAATGAAAAAACTGGCAGTGTATGTTGAAGTATTTTAATGCTTAATTTAACAAGAAATTAGCACACTTTGCGCTACTTGAGGTATTTTGTAACTTTATGATTTTCATGGAGAGACAGAAAATTACAAGGATACAAACGAAAAGGATGTCCAGCGAAATTTTCTAAAGACCTCGCGCAAAATTGACTGGTATCTGGGTTAAGTCGTCCGCGTTGAATCCAGGTGTATTTTCTTATTCATGTGCGTGCTCGTCGAATAATCCAGCATAATCTGTCACGAAATCGCTAAGCTTCGAGTAGCTTGGGCTTACGTGACGTCTCAAAAGCGTCTCGACGAGAGATGGCCGCGATATTAAATCCCGGCACAGGTGTATTTTATTTCACCGCAGTATACCGAAAATATTTCTCTTATACTTAGTTCCGATACTTCCGATTCCGGAATGCTTATATAATATGATACACACATACATATATATATATATATATATATATATATATATATATATATATATGTGTGTATCATTTTATATAAAATTTATATATATATTTTTTTTTATATTATTTTATATTTTTTATTTTT
>Ga0157364_1002780_pt1 | contig 16631 bp, 10 predicted proteins | sample AttsexASBM2_FD_111476 | JGI IMG/M metagenome (GOLD analysis project Ga0157364, IMG submission 111476) | Fungus gardens microbial communities from leaf cutter ant in Ribeirão Preto, State of São Paulo, Brazil - Atta sexdens ASBM2 | ecosystem: Host-associated > Fungi > Mycelium > Unclassified ... | reverse complement strand
GCGAAGGGTACAGATTAGTTTATATTTGTGCAAAATATTTATGTAACATCAGGCAAATCTCTTAAAATCAGCTTGTATAATAATAATACATTTATATAATTGATTATACATATGCTTAATAAGTGTTTCTTACTTAATACTGACTTAAAGTTGAAGCAATTATTTGATAAAATATTTTTATTTATATTTATTACAAGATTTTATAAAAATGAAATAATCTCATATGAAATAAAAATTTAAGTAAATAAAATTTTAAAATATTGTTGACCGTAATTAAATGGTATTTTGTGAACCTTCTTATACAAATACGTACAAAAAAAGGGAAAATTTTTCATAGATATACTTCATGGAATTCCAGAAGAGAATTTGCACCTAATAAACGGTAGAGAGAAAGTGAATAGAGAATAATTGTACTCACATAACATTGGGAAGGAAAATTCAACGAACATATAAACAAATGTATGTGTACTCATTCACAAAAAAAACGAGCTTTGTAACGATGCAGTGGTCTTTTTTTTACGAGTAACTCTATTTAATTATCTCTGATTAAATCTTTTTTTATTACACAAAAGGAATAAAAAATTGTATAAAAATTTCTAATTAATATTCAAAATGATAAAGATAATTTTCTATAAAAATTATCTATTATTATTGTTTATTTTAATTCATGTATTTTATATTATAATATTTTTTATTAAAATTGAATTTAAATGCCAATGCTGTTAAAACTTGCTAAGTATTTGGAATTAAACTTCGACACTAATTATATAATGGTAAATACAAAGATTAAACATAGATAAAGTTAAGTGTGTATTAGATGCATAACAAAAAATCTACTTAAAAGTAAAATCTCATCAAGTAGATCTTTAATGTTAATTACAAAAAGGCGTGACACAGAGATGGAAGCTATTTCGGCATGAGCGAGCAGTGAATTAAGTTCATGAGCAAACGTGGAAAAGGCGGATCCTCTCGAGAGAGAGGATGATATCCTAGCGCACAAGAATGTGTCCTAAAGTCTGGATACAATGCGTAAAATTAAGCCAAGCGGATAATCTTAATTTATGGAAAACGACGATGCGCAAGCATAAATCAATACAAATGCTTAGAAACCGCGAACGTGCATTTTTAAAAGATTTTTTGTCATATTTTTCAAATTCTATGTATAACAAAAGAAGTAGCATTTGTATAAGATAGTTGCTAAGAAATAGTTCATACTTTATAAAAAACTTAATAATATTTAAAAAATATTTTTTTCATGTAAGCCTATTTTTAAGCAGCAACGCAGCAGCAATATAAATAATAATATAATATCTTCTCAATATACAATCTCAATAAAATCCACATTTTTTTAAAGTTAAATTGTCTTTAAAAAAATATGGATTTTAAAAAAATGTGAATCTTTAAAAAATGTGGACTAATATGCAAAAACTTATATATAAGTAATACTATGTGTATCTGTGTAAAAATACATAAAAATGTTTTTTTTTTATCATAACTATATGCAATTAAAAGATTGACCGTAATTAATTAAATTTAACAAATTCTGACAAATTAAATTTAATCGGTATTCATTACACATATTAAATTTCTGTATTAGTAATACAGAAACTATTTTATATATTATATATAAGTAATAATATGTGTTTGTATAAAAACACATAATGAAGCTTCTTTTTCCGTAACTAAATGTTAAAAAATTGAACATTTTTAATCATTTTTTTTTTATAAATTGAACTTAAACAGTATTCATTACAATTATTAATTACATCAAGTATTAATTAAAAATAAGTATTATAAAACATAGAATTACACGTTTTCTAAAGCTTTTGGAAAACTGTTTTTAATTTATAAAAATTTAATTAGAATTTAACTTATATATATCACAGTTCATTAAAAATGTTACATATTTTTAACTATATGTTCAGAATTTTAATAACGAAATTTAAATAAATAAACTAATTCTTTTGAATTATATTCAATTGTCTCTAATTAGAAATACCTAAAGATACTTCTGTCTCTTATCCGAACTATTTCCGCCATTTTTTGGACTGTTAAAAGAATTAGCGACCTCGAAGCTCAGCTTCTACTTCCTTGGTCGGCAATTACGTGCATAACGTTCGTGGGAGGAGTTCCTGTAAAGGAAGTAAGTACTCTCACAGGACTCTAGTCTCGCGTTGATAATAGGACTTTTCAATAGAAACCCTTAATGATTATTCCTCATTATTCCGATCCGTTTTTCATTTGTCATTCCTTCATCTTCAATTTCGATTTCTTTTTGCATCATCTATAAATTTTATCTAATCTGTTAAAAATTCTGTTTTTTATTTTTCATACAAATCAAAACGCATAAAATTAGTAATGAAATATTTTCTTTAATTGTCAGAATTAAAGTGATGTTCATGTAATTATCATTGAAAATTAATCTTTTAATTAAAGATTAACAAAAAATTTGATATAAATAATAAGATATTATTTAATTAATAGTTTTCAATACAATATGATATAAATCTTCAAAGAAATTTAATATAATATAATTTTGTCAACAATTATTAGTTATTTTTTTCTTTCTTATTTATATTGCATACATTAGCAAAAAAAAACCCTTAATTTTTTAAACTGAATTCATAATCCATCGTAAAATATAATTCATAATCTATCGTAAATATAACAAATAAACAATAGAAACACGCAATTAATTATTTTTATAATATTTTCATAATATAAATATTAGTAATAATAATAATATCATTAAATTCATATTTTGTTAAACAATTGATATTAATATTCGAAACAATTTTTTAAATTATTTAAAACGTATGCTAAAATATTCACTGATCTGTAAAAATCTATAAACAGCAAAGTTGAATTCAATATGTTTCCATTTTGTAAAATTTCGTCATTTATGATTGAAGATTCTCTTTTTCTATGCCTAGGAAAGAGGCGAATAATGTCAAAAAATTCCAATTCTATTCATCGCGTTGTTAAACTGTAAGTTTTTTTACAATATTTCACTTTTATGAATAAGAATGCAACTCACGCAAAGCAGATATTCGAGGACGGCGGAACTTCCCCCGGAAAGACTCTCAAAAGTTCACCTAAACCCTTTTAAAACTTCAAGGCTCGCACACCCTCTCTTGCACTTCACCCTTTCCAAAATCCCTAGTAAAACTTAAATTCAAATCTCGATTGCACTCTATATTCTCAGAATAGCTTACAATTAGTATCTTTTAGATCTAAATTAGAATCAAATGTATGTCTACAAAAATCCACTTTAATTGTTGCTACCAATAAATACATATATTGTATAGTTTATTTTAATATGCCTTCATATTCATTTAATAATTTATAAAATCATTCACATATGCAATAAAACTAGCCTTAAATAAAATTATTTTAATCATTTTACCGTTACATTTTAGATTGCATTGATTAGATAAACTTAACTTGCACTAAAAATTATTAAATTATGCAAAATATTTTCTCTATTTACAGAATATTTAGAAATGTATTACATATATAGCAAGTTTTACTATACCACAGAGAAAAAATATAATATTTAAATTTATAAAAAAAATTAGGAACATATTTTATCTCTCAGAGAAAGATGTTCATTATAATATAAATAAATTTTTTATATGATTTGATCACGCGAGTTAAATCTTTTATTTTTATAATAAAATAATTCAGATATAAATTAGAATACGAGACAAAATCGTGAGCTACGTATAACATTTTATATTTTCATTGGTCAGGTAATTATTTCAATATTAAAACACATTACAAGATAATCACTCATTATTTAAATTGTTAATTATATGTAGGTAATGAAAGCACGCACATTTTTCATTATAATTAATATACAGATATTTTGCAAAAAATAAATTCAGCGAGCTATTTTCCAAGTAGATTTTCTTGTTCTATTCTAAATATCTTACAGGTACGATATAAATAACATGTGATACTATTTCATTATGTGCATGACTTAATTCTATACGTTTTAAATCGTAGAAAATATATTTAATTATAGTAAACAGGAATAATTTCAATAACAGAATTTGAATTATGTATTTTTTCATGTAAAATATATCATATTTAACGTTCAATACTTCTCTTATCACGAAATATACAAAAATCAGCACCATCTATGATTTTGCAATATAATGAAACTTATTTAAACATATATGAAAAAATAAAAGATATTACTCAAAATCTTTTAAAGCTAATTTAATATATTTGATTGTACTTATTATATGTCGCATAACAATGATTAAATAAAAATTTTATTAGAAAAATAAAATGAGAAAAAGAGAAACCACACACGCGCATGCACATGCCCCCCCCCACACACCACACACACGCGTGCGCGCGCACGCATGCACGCACGCATGCACGCACACACGCACGCATACATTTCATAATTGCTACATGTAAATTATGTATTTTTTTAAGAAATTTTCTTAAATAATATATACTTACATTACTTACATATATGTACATGCATATATAAATTAAGAAAAAAATAGATATATATATATATTTATTCTGTCTTTTTTTCCTTTTATAAATGTTTTAAAATCGATATGTTTTTAATATTAGTTTTATGTTTATGTAGATGTTTACAGTGAATTTTAATATGTATAAGATTATTCTCGCTTCATGCATATCCTTGACTAAATACCCTGTTAATACCTCAAGCGCAATGTGGATTGCAAACGCACAATCTGTAACATTCAAATCTCGGAGCTCTAGGCGGCTTAGACCCATACATCTGCTGCCAATCAACGATTGTCGATAGTTACCATATCGACAATTCCACGCAATGTGTGATATCGTAATAATATTCGATAAAATTTTTGTCGTTATTATTAAAACAAAAAATTTTTAATTAACTTCAATATGTAGTTATCTTTCCTCAAAATAATTAATTATTTGCCTTTAGATAAGATAAAAATCTCAGAAAACAAAAATAGATTCATATAAAATTGGAAGCAATACTCTGTTCGTTTTTGTGCGAACAAGTTCTTAGCCGAAGCACGATTTCAGGATTGCTCGGACCACGGTAACGCGTTCGTTTGCTAGAACATCATTTTTCATCCGTCGTCTCTCATCTGGAGTCTCGACTATGATTTATCACGCCACCGCACCGCATCGTCGAAAAACTTGCTAATGCGTACCGCGCAACGGCAGGATGAAGATGCACTGCCGTTTCCACAACACGAGAAATTCCGCAAGTATCGACAGGGTTTTCATCGAGCGCGTTAGTAGAAATTAATCTCAGTTTCGTCGCCATCCGCGCTTTTGCACCGTAAAACTTCGCAACTTCCAATCAAAGAATAATATTTAATTTGTTATTTCAATATCAACTTTATATGTAGAATTATTCATCATCTAATCAAGTCTAATGCATTTATTATAATAACTTACATATTGACATTATGAAAAGAACAAAATTCGTTGAAAATTATTGGAAAGTCTCAATTAAAATTTTTTTCTAATATACAGAAAATTTTGGAAATCAATGAAATGCAAAAGCATTGAAAATTATATTTAAAATTAAATTATTTAATTATTAAAGTAAAATTTAATTATGTCACATTAATTAAATTTACATAATTAACTTTTAAAATTTCTTTTGTATATATATATATATAAATATAAACTCATTTAATATTAAAATGTGTCTTTCAATTCAAACAAATTTTATTTCAACGGAGATATAATTGTTAAATTATTTGACACTTCTAAAATTAATTATACATGATTTCCGACAATTTTTCTAAGAAAACTTGTGTTTAAAATTTATTATAGGATCAGTATTCTATTCGAAAAAAATATTTAACAAATTGTAGAATAAGACAATAAATATTTAAATGAAAATTGGATATATTCGTTGCAAAATCAACAATGCAAAAGCTTATTAGAAAAATTTAAAAATCTGTTTGCAGCAATACTCAAGAATTCTTATATAATGTTAGATTTGCAATTTAAAATATACGTGCTAAGATGTAACTCACCAATTGAACGTCGTTGTCTCCAAGAATTTCTGGCAGTCATCGCGTTTCTTGGCACAGAAATTGAGGCGGCTGCTTTGTCTGCAACATAAACATTAATCGGGAATGAAATATCTGCTCATATTAAGACGTAATTTGTGATCGCGATTATTAGATACGTCGTTTGATCATTGTTCGATTAGAAGGTCATTGGGGTTTGCCTTACTGTGCAAACCTTGGCACGTGTTGCGCCAAAAGTTGGCGCCATTTGGTGTGTCGATAAAATCTCAATTATAGTCTTTGACGTATCACACAAGAGACCGATTTATCTATAATCGATCTGGTACATATACATCGTCTAATATTAATAACCAAATAGTATTTTTACATTACTAATATGTTTTATTAACATTTTAATATAATAAAATTTCAACATGAAATTAACATGAAATTTCAATAATTTAGTTCCTTATTTATATAAAATTACTAAAGTTTTATAATTTATTATCTACAGTATATTCTTATACTATAACATAAGTACCTATATTTATAATATTTTAATAATATATTATTTTTAAACGTAGTTATATTGTTAGCTCTGTATTATTAGGTATATGTTAGCGTCAATATTAGATTTTTAATTCATTTACCAATCAATATTTGATCATAAAGGAGAATGTTAAGTTTCGGCTGCTTTTCAACATAATGGAATTCCAAGGTATACAAATTCTGTATTATTATAAAGAGTTACTTAAGCGAAGTCAAGTATCACTTATTATGAAGAAACATCGATAATATAGCAGAAAATTATATATCAACGACAATAAATTTAAAAAATTGTTATGTAAGTCAATAAACTTCGATAATTAAGTAATAACTATCTTTAATAATAAAAACTATCTTTAGTATTGTATTTAAACACGTAGAATAACTTAATAAGCGTATTTGTTATTTAAGCTGGAATTCGAAATGAAACGATTATTTTATATTCAACTTTGTCGCTCGTCAATTGCTTGAAAATTATCTCCAAATTATACGTATTAAGTAACATTATAATTCTTGTTGCTATTCTCGGCATTTCTATATCTTATGTAACAAGTTTTCATTTATAAGTGTAATAACATTCAATTTATTATCTTTCATTACGATTTTTCTTATATTGATGTTCTTATACTGATATTTTCTCAAGATAAACAATACATCATTCGACTTAAATAGTCCTTTAATGTGATGTATAATTTGTACATCAAAATGTATTTCAAACTTCAAAATAATAATATCATTTATCAAAATCATTAAATGTAATAAATATTTTAATAGAATGCATTATACAAAGGATAAATAAACCAAGAACGGACCAAGGAATGAAACCATTCTAATTTATCGTTCTGTAAGATTATGTCGGAAATTAATGCGTTGATAAGATCTCAATTGTAAAGTGAGATATATAGAAATTGACCCACACGTCGCGTCAGGATAAAAGGAAAGTAAACATGTAATAGGCATATATAAAGTTATACTACACTGAAGGAATCTAGACTATTATCTGGCAGACACTCATTGGCTTACGGCACGATCGTTACAATTTCGCACCGGACGCGCTAGATACGATGAATCGTCTATCTCATGCTGGATTTAATTGAAGCCCTTACATAACGGTACAGAGTTAAGGTTTATCTACTGTCAAGGGTCAAATATGTTCTGCGAAAAGTGAGAAACGGAATTATCTTCTCCATATCTATCAGACAAAATCTCGCGCACGCCATTCATGAATTACTTGAAAGGACAGTTTTATGGATATATAGAAGTTATAATCATTTAAAAGTCTGAATAATAAAAAAGGGTATATTATGCACAACGAAATTATTTATCCTTTTATTTGATAAACCGATTAATTAACGCAACTGCAAATTAAAAATAAATATTACATCGTGAATGAGATATAAACTTATACCACGAAGTTCTAGAAGAAAATACATAAAATGTTTCAAACAAATATTTGCAATAAATAACCTGCGCTAATTTGCAACATCATATATTAAACAAATATATATAATTATTACACGGTTTTTTGCAAAAATAAATAGATAACTTCTATTTTAATAGAACAATTTTAATTTCATTAGATTTAACTCATTTTATTATAAGTGTAACTTATAATAGTTTTTTCAGTCTCTCATTAATTATGAAAGATGACACGTGAAATGAAAAAATAGAGAGGACTCGTCTTAATTGAAGAGCACTGCAAACTGCTATAAAGAGCTAGCAGCATCTTTCATTATCAGTGGAACCGCAAGAAAAGTTTAAAAATCTTTTTACTCTCTTTTCTGCATTTCCTTACAACTGTCTTAAAGAAAAATATGATGGAAAGATTTCTTACATTTTATGTACTTTAAAAGTTTCTAATTATTTCCAACATTACTCTCTTTTTTTAAAAATAGTTATAATAGATTCTTTTCATACATGCAAAAAAAATTATATTTTAATTAAATATCGCAAACAAAATCTTTATTTATGACTATTTCTATTTGAATAAATTTTATACAATTATAAAAATCAATTTTTGTGTTAAATTTCAATTGTTTTTCCTATTTTCACTGTTTTGATTTTTTCAGCGAGTAAAAATAAAACTAATATAATCGAAAACTGGTGTGAAATTAAAATCCTTTTAACAACAGGAAACTATTCAAGTTGTACCTTGTTTATATAACTCATTAAATTACTCTTTATATATTATATATGAAGTACATGTACACTATGCATGCACATTTATATATATATGCACACTATGCATATAAATTAATTAAGTGGTAAAATAAACCATCGTTACGCGGCATCATAATTCGCGCAGTATCTATATAATAGTACATCGAGACATTTCCGTAAAATACTCAACCCTTTTACTGTTGGATATAATGGTGCACATAAAGAGAGTTATAAATTCTTCGTGCCAAATAAAATTCTTTTTAAACATATCAAGGAATACGCGAGAAGCAATAACGCGCGAGAAAATATCACGTTTTAATTTCAGAAATTAATTACCACGTCATTCGTCATGGAATATGTATTTCTCCGATTTCGTTAAATATTTCCGTATTTCGAAAGATTGATGAAGATTCATTGTCTTCGTACAATGTAATAATAAATTTTTCACTCATCAGACTCATTCATAGTTAAGAATTCACATTCAATAATTTTTAAAAATTTTTTCTCACTTACTTTTTAAAAATAAATCTGTAACTAAGATTGGTTGAAAATTAATAAACACGATGAATTATATATTAGGTATGGGAAAAAGTTCGTGGCGTTTTTCCCGTTACATCTAACGAGAAAAACGCCACGAACTTTTTTCCATACCTAATATATATATATAATATATTCTACGTAACTTTCCTGAATGTCTTATTCAATATCTATTTTATACGTGTGTTGAAATTTTTATTTAAGAATTATAGAAAGCAGAATTATTAAACTTTTCGAAAGATCATAAATGAAATTAAAATATTAAAGATAAGGAACTTAAAAAACTGCTTTTAAAGAGAAAAATATATCTTATAAAAGATGATTTACATCTAAAAGAAGGTTAGTCTAAATCTTATTCAGATAACACTATGTTCCAAATCGTAACATAAGACGTACGTCTTTTAAGACACGTGTCTTTAAAACATTTTACATTCCGATTTTGGACATGATACTATCTGGATAAGATTCATAACAATTTGTTTCTTATGATATGATGTCTAAAAAAAAATTAGTCTTTAAAATATTGTATGTTCACGCTATTTGAAAGATTTCTCTTTCGTATATATATATATATATCATATATGTATCATTTACGATTTTCTCAACATTCCACAATTTCAGTAAACAAAAATGTATGATTATACAGTATAATTCATAAAATACAGATAATATTTTTCGCCACTCACTCATAGGCAATGGAGTAGTTATCAGTTATTCAGCGGAAGCCAGAAAATAAACTCAGTTAATTCGAAACGTCCCTTTGCTCTTTTATTGTTCTTTTCTCTCTATGAATGAATATATTTATTATAATATCCTTTTAATTTATTCGTTATTTAGCTTTATTTTTTAGTTCAAAAAATAAATTTGAAAGAAATTTTCTAAAAGCCTATTTCCTACAATACCTAGAAAAATTTCAAATTATTTCTTTTCATATTTCAAAGAGAGGAAAGTCGCAATTTGCACATTTGCGCGTTTATGTTAGCGTTGTTACTGAGTTATCACCGGTAACTGCCGCGTAGAAGTAATTACTGCCTCTTCTCGAAAGAGCGGCGACTATTAATCGTCGCTACTGCTTATCATAATTAATTGCAGCATATAACGAGCAGAAGCGTCGCGCCAAAATCCGTAGCTCAACAACATCAGGGGTTCCCACGAAATCTAGCTCGCGTGATATTCAATAGCATGCAAGCTCGGTGGGCCGCGGATTTATTGTCGCTCTGGCGCCGAGCGTTTATCCGGGATGGGTGGCGTTTTAACGGGCTCGATATTTAATGGGCGTCGCCGATAATATTTCTCACCACTTATTCGTCGACAGTGGTGGAGCAGCTAATCAACGGAGGTCAGAAAAAAAAAGATAGTCGCAGAGGAAATAGCTCCCTTAGACAGATCACTTCTCCAAAAATGAGTGCAGTAACAATGATAATATATAATGATAAGAGAACCAATTTTATTATTTCAAAGATTCTGATGTTATAGATTTTGTATAAAACCAAGAGTATAAAATCATAAAAAATCACGAGGCAATTCTATATCCGCATCACCTAGAATTCTTTTCCCACAATTTTATTACGTTGCATTGCGATATCGTCGCACGCGTTTCAATAAGAACATTGACGTTTACAATAATTGAAACTCGATCTGATGACGTTTGTAATAATTGAAAACTGGAGTTACTCCTCAAACGGTGTGGCGGACGATTGCTTGCGATCGATCGTTTCTACGAGAATTCCTATTAAAGTTCCGGCAAGCTGGAGTTATACAAGAACTCCGTTCGTGAAGTCGGTAGATGCGCACGTGTACACACATATACACTCGTACACGCACACATCGACGCCGACAAATGGCTTTTGTACATCCCTTGGTGCGCGGCAAGACATGCCGCAGGGTTGGAAACGTGAAAAAGAACGATATTTCGTTCGTGGAATAACGTTTGTAAACCGAAAGGGAGATTACGCGGGTTATGCGGGCGGACATTATAAGCGGTGCCTTTGGTTTGTATCCAAATACAATGTCCCGGCGGCGATATTCGCGATGCGCACGAACGGTCGATACTTCCATTTCCTTTGATCGCTATCCCAATCTCACGGCTTGCCAAGAAAGAACAGTTTAAGCACGCGAATCATTTTGTCAATTCGCTGCTCGATAAATTTGCTGTGATTTTACTGAAACTAACACTCGATCAATGTAACGACGTCAGCGTCGATAGATGGTAGATGATGGGACGATATCACTGTTTAATAAATTTCGCTAGTGCTATCTACAGAGTAATGTAATAATGTAATAAAAAGAGATGCTTTATTTAAAAACAAACTTCATCCAAAAAGCCGTTAAAAATCAAGTAGAAGTGTAAATAGATCTGAGGAAAATCGATCGATGCTTTGTTTCGTTTTGTTTAACGAGCACTCCATCTTAGAGCACTTCAACCACGTAAGAGCTTGGGCGTTCTACCATCAAGAGCACTTTTGTCGAAAATCGGCTTTACTATATAAACGAGAAAACGGAAATATTTGTAGAGTAATATTGTATAAATCAAGGTTAGAGCGACTAAACAAATTATCATGCCATGTGTGTATTTTTAACGACAAATTGCTCTAGTTTACGAACTTTTCCATTTGACAACATATGACGAGTCTACTATAAAATAACAAGATTCTTAACGCCTGCCTAATTACCCTCTTCCTCTCCCCCACTAAACCAAATCTTAATGAATAAATTATATAATAATGCTATTTATGCTCTCAAAATCCGCAAAAAAAATGTTTGCGCTCATTTCGTTTAGCTAAAAAAAAATTTGGTGTGGAGGGCTGAGTAGGCTGTCTTTCCACATTAATAACAATCGATTTGGAAAATCAAATATATAAAATTTATGCGCTTTTATATTCACATAGTTTCAATTTTTGCGCTGCATTCCTTAAGAGACTTCTCTCTTGGAACAAATAGTCATATTCATCCCTAAGTCGTTTAAAATTGCAAAATTGCGCAAAAGTCAAAATTGCTTGGAAATAGTAGCGCATAAATCGAAAATATATTGCATGGTTGGATAGTGTAATATGACTGATTGCTCCAAGAGAAAAGTGCCTTAAGGGATCCAATGCAAAAATTGAAACTATGTAAATATAAAAGCGCATAAATAGCATATAAATCCTGTGTTTGATTTTCCAAATTGGTTATTATTAATACGTTGGGGGGGGGGGAAGAGGGAAGTTGACAAGTTACTCAGCTCCCTCCCTTTGCAACAAATTTTTTTTAGCTAAACGAAATGAACGCAAAAAATTTTTGCGGATTTTGAGAGCGCATTATTATACAATTTATTCATTAAAATTTGATTTAGTGGGGGAAGAAGGAAGATAGTCGACATGGATTCTTAACAGAGTGAAAAAAAAACTAACAAAGAATAATTAGAATAACATGTATGTATATGATATGCAGAAAGTGTGTTGCAGTTTTGACTTTCGTTCACGTAGGGAGCTTCATTGAACTCGTAAATATTTCGTACCTAATATTTAATGATATCCGCATGTGATACGCTTGACAGTTTATAGAGCAACGATATCTCCGAGATATCGTTTATGCTCGATTCAAGTTTCTCTTGACACCGAATGAATATCGAATTACGCAAGAAACTAACTAAAATATTCATATGATCCGCTTGTATGGATAGCTTTATTAAATTATTAAAATAGAGTAAGAAAGATTTTGATCGTTATATGCTATAATATGTAGAAAATCGATTAAAAAACGTGTGAATTTTTGTTATATACTGATTAAGATAATAATATACAAATCAATTTAGCAAGTCAACATTATATTCTTGCATTATGTTCTTCAGATTTCTTAAACTAATTCATTGACACTTAGTACTGACATATACAATCGCAATAGATTCACATATATAATATATATATATATATATATATGTAATAGATACAATATAATTTTAATAGATTCATATATACATTCTTCATAGATATAGACACTATACATTTATAGAGAGATATTAAAATTAATTTAAAAATTAATAAATTCTGTTCTGTTTTGTTCTGTTACCTGTAATTTGTAAAATTATTTCAGAAGTATGTTTATCATAGAAATTTTATTAAAATAAGGAATCAAGTCTTCAGAATAAACGAGCATTAATCGAAGATTAATACTTCTTGTCTAAAACATAAAAAATATTAAAGTAAATTATAGTTTTATAGTTTTATCATGGAATCCATTCCCATACTCATCTTACTCAAATTTTAATAATAAAGCAATTCAATGTACTTGAACTTTCTGTCTATTCAATTTGGCAAAGGCAATCGATTTGGTTGATCGCAGAAGGCCGTTGACGGCATATACCAAGGATGTCAGCAGGTCAGCCGTGGGCTTTGAACCGTTCCTAGCGTCACCACAATGCGTGGACGCCCCGAATCCGCATGTTTGCCGATCTATGTTCGACAGCTTTGACGTGTCTCCCGTGGGGACGTAGACACCAGAGATCAAATCTGGAGATGACCAACCACTGTCCCATCACCGCAAGCAATTCGGGATTGGTGGTACCCGATTTCACGATCAAGAAGTATTGTCATATAAATCGTATTATTAGAATAAACTGATTATGGACTCGATTATGTATGTTTATATGTATATATTTATTATATTTATATATGTTTCATATATAAAAAAATGTTTTATCTGATTCTTCTTGTTCGCGCATTTTTTAAAAACTTTATTTCACGTTTATATTGTAACAACGATATAAATATTATAAATAATAAAAAGTAAAAATATTAAAGTGCGATATGTTAAAGAATATTTTTACAGACATTATTAGAAGAAAAAGAGCGTTATTAAACAGGTGGAAGATCATATAATATCACAATATTTCGTACAGAGTTGATGTTACATTCTGGGAGCGATTGTCAAAATTATTTCTTTACAGTCTGCTTAGACTTTATAACTTGGCCACTGGTCATTGTTTACTGCGTTATCATAAAAGCTGCATTTCAATTTTACAAGTTGATTACATAGCAGACAATTCCACACAAGTTGTACATTTTTAAGAAGTATGTTAGTATTAATTTTGTAACTTCATTCTAGCTTAGAGATCTTGAATGTGGCTCTCAAATGATATAATTGAACTAAATTTCGTAACGAAATATGTAGTGCATGTATCAGATGTGTAAACACACTGTAAAGTTATACCTACTATGTACTAGTTGATAGTATTTTATATTCCTTCTATTTCACCATATTCTTTTTCCCTTTTCAGTTTTTTATAAATTACGTTCTTTTTATAGGCCGGATGAACTTCTACTTATATAACATAATGCTTTCTGATGAACTTAGTATCAAGAATAGTTATTTTATATAAATATCCACTGATTGTGAGTTATTTTATTAAAACAAAATCCTCCCTCCTTTCCATTAAATAATTAAATTGGTCATATTATATGTATTTTAATTAATAAATATCATAATCATGTAAATAACTGTACAAAAAATATTTCAAAAATAATTTTGTTGTCTCTGTGAACACAATTTATTAAAATAAGAATAATCAAAATGTTACTTAAAATAGACTTAATAAAATAAATTTAATTGAACATTTTGTTAAATAATTAATGTTTTATTGTTAACATTAATATACCATTTGAAACGTTTCTCTAATTATAAGTTTTCTATACTTTTGTATAATTTAAATTAATTTGTATAATTTGTTGTGTAATTTAACTTTTTGAGTGAAGTATTGACCTAGCAAGAACATAAATCTTCTAATATTAATTTTAATCAAAATCTTGATAAAAAAAAATTTAATTAAATATTTACTAATATCTGTTAACATATATTAACATTTATTGTTATACATTAACATATGTAAACATTGAACAATATCAATTTATAAAGCATATAACTGCAACGAAATTCGACATAAACACATATTTCTATAACTTATTACATTTTCTATAACTTATGCTTAACATTGTTTGTTTTCTGCATTTCTATTTCACGAAAAGTATCCAAGATTTCATCCGACAAAAAAACCATAAAAAGTTTTTTCGTGACAAATTGGATTTAAAAAAAAATAAATTTCCTTCAAATTCTCTATCTTAAACTTGTAATCAATTTTTAATTTCCTCGAGCATGGTAATCATTATCAGAAATTTATTGTGGATAAACGGACTGATCAAATTAATTCTGACTATACGTCCGAAACATGCTACTATCGATTATAGAGAAAATACTAAACATCTGTGTAAATATTTTGAAGCATATTCAAATTGAGACCCGCGTACTAGATTTAGATAAAAACAGAATTTAATAAGATAAAGTATTATATCATAGTATTATTGCAATATTATACACAGCATTACAAGGCAACTAGTTTTTTGTATATATACATTCTTGTTCCCGGATGTCATAAATAATAAAGGTCGTATAGCGTATTAACATGCGAATTGCCGACAATACAAGAGCGAATGTGTCCTAATGTGTATAACGGCATTCATTATGTTACCGCGTGGATTCCGATTTTCATTTCCATTAATTTCGTGTAATTCGTGTAGACGGATGAATGAAATAGGGTACCTATTGTTTCTCAAGCGGACGAACAATACTCGTTACGCTTAGTTCTCTGTTGCACGTCAGCCGCAGAAACATTTCTGTAAACTATTCTCTCTTACACATCTCCTCGATATGATTAAAGGTTGGTAAATTAATTAAAATCACTCGAGTGTAAAACAAGAGAAACGATAAAAATTGATAAAAATCGGAAGACGAGAATTCTATATCATTTCTTGTAATATTGATCTCATTGATGTACTAAAAAAAGTAAGCCAGACGGAATCATTAAAATGTAAAAAAATAATACACTATTGATTTGAATAACCTTCAAGGCAGATCCGATTGCAACGTAAAAATAGATTATTATTGTTCCATGTATTAGTATCGACCTTTAAAACTGTCAATAAAAATAGGTTACATAAATAATAGGTTTCAATTATCATCGAGTATAATTATTATATTAAAATTGAAGAATTATTACAGAATGTATTGTGAATATAAACAATGCGTTTATTTAAAAAATAATTACATTTCTTCTATTTTTTTTATGTGTTTTAATCTATTTAGTCCCTCAGAATAATCACAAAGAAAATTAGAGAAAAGAAGAGAAATTAATGACAACCAGAAACACTATTTTTTTACGCAATTAGTATGCAACAAAAATATAATAAAAATGTTTCTTAGATCTTAATCAATAATTGATAGAGTCAAATTAAAATATTAATTAACTACTCATATTTATTAATGTATATATAATAATACAATATATATTTTTATTATTTCAAAATTTGTGCTCTCTATTATAAAAAAGTTCCTATAAAAGTTCTTCAAGATTTTATTATTTTTTAACAT
>Ga0157364_1002779_pt1 | contig 16635 bp, 6 predicted proteins | sample AttsexASBM2_FD_111476 | JGI IMG/M metagenome (GOLD analysis project Ga0157364, IMG submission 111476) | Fungus gardens microbial communities from leaf cutter ant in Ribeirão Preto, State of São Paulo, Brazil - Atta sexdens ASBM2 | ecosystem: Host-associated > Fungi > Mycelium > Unclassified ... | reverse complement strand
TTTTATAAGTTTATCTTTTTTATTAAAAGACATATTAACAAGCAAATGTACGATATTTATCTGCAATATTTTTGCCTAGTCGGATGATTCAACTAGGTTTTTAAGTTTTACCATTTTTTTTGTCCATATCTTATTCTTCGTTTCTTTTATCATCCACGTTTCCAGTATTCATGTTTAAATTTATTCGCGCTTATCGTATCTTCGCTATATCCGTCTGCTCTATCTAACTCACGACAGTATTACGATTTTTCGTATTTTCAAGGGGAATGAAGAAACGATGCGGATTAAATTATTTTTCGTCGCGAAAAAAGAAGTGATAACACGTACCCAAAAGTCGAGTAACTCGAGTTACGAGTGCAGACTCTAAAGTGTTCTATATAGTTTATAATTATAAACTTGTTTTCTGGGTAGCATATTGATCTATCCCGTGGCATTAGATTAATGTTGTAATCAACTTGGATCTAAAGCGCTAACTCACAACCCGTTAAAGTTTCTCCGTGAAATACTGTTATTCTGTAATTGCACATTTTATAATAATTAAAAGCCTTGTTGCGCAAGACTTATAGCTTTACAGAAAATACATTATAAGAATTTTATTAACGATAACTCTATAACTATTTTATTATTATTATTATTATTATTATTACGTATTACTGTTCATTATTATTGATAATATTGTATTTATATTATATTTATATAACTATTAATAATAATAATATAATTATTAATATAAATAACTACATATACTGTTTATATTAGAAAAATAATGTAATTAAATAATAATTTTACTACTTATTAAAACTTTACTACTTATTTTGAAATTTTATGACAATTTAGAATAAAAAATATATAAAATAGAACTCCTAATAATTGTAAGAATATAATATGGATTTAATGGGGCTTTGGAGTAAGCGCAGTAAGAGGTGCGCAATCTACACTTATATAATCATTAATAGTATAATGTGTATATTAAAAAGATGTTAGTTTGAACGTTTCGATTATCGGTTTAAGCCATCTTCAGCAAATACAAATTAATATTAACAAAAAATATCTTCTATCCAGTCGAAAAGTGAGAAAAGCATCGCGCTGACTCCAAACTAGCCTCCTTAAATCTATATTATATTTTGAAATTTTTATTTTATGAATCTAAAGATTTGCACTTGCTCAAAAATTAAAAAATTTATAAATTTATCATGTTGAATAAAAAATTTTTATAACAAAATTATGTTTCCATTAATTGACAAGTTAAAATAAAAAATAATTGTTGAACAGCAAATTAATTGACCAATCGAATCAGAAATTTTTGTTTTTATATTTTAGATTTACAGTTTTTTTTGTAATTTGGAAACATTTTTTATGATTATATTCATTAAATCATATTGCATTTTGTTTCAAACGCAACTTATATATATTTAAATATCTAGTAAGTTTTATGAAGTTAGTTTACATGATAGGCGTTTCTTATAAATTAGTATTGTGACATTTTATGCAACATTTTCGATTACTTGCGACACCGTGTCACGATATGACAGGATACGTCTCGTTGTAATTCCAAGTAATTTGCGACTTCACCTTTCGACGGACAGACATGCGGTTCTCGTACTCTGCGACACGGCGACATGCATTATATGCTTAATTAATTTTGACTGTTGTGCGAAGATGATAATAATTCGACCGTGTCGTCAGAGAGAGAGCGAGTTTGGCTGACGTTCGCACGTATTTGGTTAGATCATGCGGAATTATACAGGCGAAATGTACGTTGTAAATCACAGGTTAGCTTGGCGACGAGTCGAAATAACCGTAAAAGAACGTATACGAAAGAATGGCAAATGGACATTCCGTGTAGAAAAATCTTCGAAAAGACGAGTTTAATATTTTTCTTGAATATTTTTGATGATTTAAAACCTTGTAGCAGAATAATCAAGAGATGAACGATGAGAGAGATGAGAGAATGCTTCGTTTTATTACTGTGTTAATATACGTTTGATAAGTTTGATAAATTTTTATGAGATGGTGCCACAATTCATTTGACGATGTGACACCTGGCAAATATTCTTTAAACCCTTTCAGGTTAAATATGTATTAACCAGAATTGATGCAGAAATTGTTCTCGTATAGTAATCATTTAAAATGAGTGAGAAATTTGGCAGTTGCTGTGTACAAAAATGAAAAAAAAAAAGAAAAGAAAAAACGATTTCCATGCAAAATTACAGAGTTAGGCTTTAATGATTTCGTATTCTATTCTAAATCCGGAGAATAGGGTGGCTAAGGAATTAATTTGAAATCCAATTTTATAATTTTGCAGAAACTATATTTTTTTCCTTTTTGGACGCAGCAAACTGTTAAATTTCTCACTCGCTTTAAATGACTCAAACAACACATCAATTCTGGTTGATATTTGATCTGGATGGATTTTAAGAGTAATACTTTCTAGGTGTCATGTCATCAAATAGATTGTGGCACCATCTCATAAAGATTTACTAGACTTATCAAATCATTCACATATAATATATTTTATTTATTAGATGATTAAAATCGTACAATTACTATGTATTACTAAATATTAAAGCTTGAAGTTTAAAATATATTTTTAGGCTTTAGATTCAAATAAATGTTATAGAATTCAATATTTGAAAAATCGTGTATTTAACAAGTAGAAGAATGTGAATTGAATTATTATTGTCTTATAATGGCTGTGCTCAGTAGACAAAGCAGCTCAATAATTCTTTAATATGATTGATTCTCGCCTTTAGTTTACTTAATCTAAATGTAAAAACCAATCGTAACATAGAGATTCTCTCTGAGCATTCATTGCTGAGCTATTTTGTCTGCTGAATGCAGTCAATTTGATGATAATGAGACATAAATTGTCGAACATTATTAATTTTTAAATCGCACATTAATACGAATTTGTACCATGAAAATTTTCAATTTGCTGACAGTTGCGCATGAACAGTTGCCACGGCTTATCCTACTACGTTAAATATTTTCATTAAAATTTGAGTGATACGACTGGATTTGTGAGAAAATTATACCTCAGAAAAGAGTGGTTTTAAAAAAATTCCTGTTTTAATCCTCAAGAGAGATTTATAATTAAAAATGTCAAATCCCAATTCGTATCTGTGTACCAGTAGTTAATAAATGCTCAAGGGAGGTGTATGGTTAAAAATATTTGATGGCTCATTTAACTTCTTTTTCATATGAACTTAAATAATCTAGAGTAGGAAATATTCCGGATACGGATTCTTTTTTTCAATTTCAAGAAATTGCTTCGACAATGTTTTCCTAATGGTCACAATTATATTTAAGTTAATAATCGCTTTACTTGCACAAACAAAGCATTTGTCACCTGCGATCATTACGTGGGACAAAAACCAATTATTACGTTTGATGTAGCGCGATGTAATTAGTACTCTGAAAATGTCTGTTGGTTCGTAACCCGCGATTCACCTGCGACGATTCATCGTATATATGTATATTTATATATATATGTTGCTGAATAATTAATTGAATTTGCATTTTGATTCGATCAGTTTCTCGACGAGAAGCGCATTATGTGGCAAGGGCAATTTGGAGCCTGCGAGCGTATTGCAGTTCCGTCAAACGAAAAGCGTTATCGTCGATTATTTGGGACACGGGATTCGACCGACAACGACGCCGGGTAATTTGCAATACGGTGGGCATCACGTACCAAAATTACGAGATGGGAATTCGGTCGTCGTGCGTGTATGAAACGCGAAGAGTAAATGCGCTTTCATTTCATTTCGCGGATGTGTAATTGCATGGAGCAATGCCACGTGTTACAGCTTGATTAAAATTCCTGCTATTAACGCTTCGCGCTTTAAACTATTACAACTGACTAAACGGATTTGATTTTCTTGCGGTCTTCAAAAGTGAGTTAAATATCTATAAAAACATTGATTAAGATAGGTACTTATTTTTAAGGTTATTTTTAAGAAAGTGTATTTAAGTGTATTATTTTATATAAAAGAATATTTTTACATTTTATATTTTTATATTATATTTAAATAAATTCTTCGACACGAAGAAAATTCAAAATTAGAATTTGATTTTATCAAATTCAGGAAGATTAGAATGTCAATTTGCGCAAAAAGACAAAACTGTCTCTATAGAAGCGTTTTTCAATCATCTTATAACCAGGTATTTTGCAAACATTTGTTTACTCTTATCTCTCAGAACATTTAAAATGAATTTATTATTAAAAAGTTCTCATATATATAACTACCAGTCCAATTACATATACATCAGTGAACGCTAACAAAGCAATGTTCGTGCGAGGTATTAGCAAATATCGACTGAATACACGGATTTCCTTGTTGATACAGCCCAACTGATACCACGTTCGTATACTCGCTAGTATACTGCTTAAGGCGCGTATACAATGTAAACATGTAGTCTATATGTATGCCCGATACATAATGCGAGCGATGCAGATATGCGCTATGATGGGTTTGGTTGTTTACGTGCACGTTCAAGAAGATAAAAGCTGCGATATCTTTTCATGGAAAGCCTTCTTCTCAGAGTGCATTTCTAGAGCGATTTAAAGCAAGTGATAGCCAGTCACTATAGGAATGTTTGTCCATTAAACACATTTACAATGGTTCTACTTCTATGTGACTCTCGTGAAACTGTATCTTTTCCATTTGATCATCTATGTTTCTTTAGAACCGTTATGATAACTGTAATATTTAAGATTTAAATTTTTCAAACATTTACATTTTAAAATAGAGTTTTAGCGAATTAAAAAAAGTTTGTTAGAGGTAATTTTAATTAATCAAAAAGGTTTAGTCTTTCTCCTTAAATCAATTTAGGGTAAAATTTATCTAAACAATACATATTCTCTATTTTCAACTACAAATGTATTAGAGTTTAAAGAAAACGTCAGCAATAGTTCAAGTCTGAATTTTTTTAAATCAAAACGCCAGACAATATAATAAAAATAATAAGCAAATATATATTTTTATTAATAAAAGGTTATAGTATGAAGTAAAAGAAATAGTCAGGTATATTATTATACTTACAGTGGACACCAAAGGATTAATTGCGACGGATTGAGATATTAGTGAAGGAAGTGTTACGTCTATGAAAGAAATATTACTGTCCGTAATATATGTCTAACAGGATAAATTCGGTTATACATTCACCGATACGTCGCCGTCGTAAGATTTAGAGACTTCCTTTTCGTGGTTCGATTCTCGTGTTGTCCTGGGTTCTCACGGTATGCCAGTGAGGGGTTCTGTGGATAATACGCATTACGAAATTGGCATGCGCGTCCATTGGGTCGAGGCCAGTGGGTATATCACTTGTATGTTTGTTCGGTTTCCACAGATTCCTGGTGTGCTGGCAGTATAAATAATAGACGTAACTCCTTCACTGCGTGGCGTCGCTGCGTCGTTTTGCTCCCATGTCTATGCAAACGAAACACAAAGAGCAGCCTCAGTGCTTTGCGAAAGACAAATAAGCGTGCTTAGAGTGTACACCGCGCTTTTGTGAAAAGAATTGGCGTCGAAATACATCGTGAACACTACGTCGATTTTATTCTCAAGACCTAATGAAAAAACGAATGTGCATATTATGCATTTGTGGTACTTTCTTTACGTTTTTAATTAAAGTTCTATTGGCATGATGTTTAAAAAGTGTTTGAATTCAGAAAAGCTTTATGAATTCAGAAAAACACTCTTTTTTAATGATAGGGGAGAGTGGGGTAAATCGGACCCATTTGCAGTTTTTGCTGTTTATAAGGCGTAATTAAAGTCCGATAAAAGTCCGTAAAACCGAAAGTGCCGTTGGAAAGATTACTTAATCTCTTCATTTTTGCTTCAGTGTTGAATTATAATGGAAAATATAAAAGCACTTTTTCTGATTTGGAACTATTGATTCTAAATCGGACCATCCTCTAGTCCAAATTGGACACTCCTATTTTATGGACTTTTAAATAGAATTTTAAAATATTTTAATGTATTTTTGTTGATATTAAATAAAAATGAGCAATTTAACAAAGATAAAAATTTTATTCAGAAAAAAAAATTACTGACAATTATTTATATTATTAGAATTAAAATCAATAAAACTCGTTTAATCTGACAATGAGTCTGATATTTGATGACTCGTGATATTTTATCGTGATATTTTAATTTCTTGGACCAGATCTGATCGGCCGAACACTAGTACTACAATCAGTAGTACAATCTATAAGTTATTTACTGTCCGATTTAAACACGAGTCGAACTTTGGAATAAATTTTACAGTAAACCGCAACAATGATTACAAAATGCTTGATATTATTGAATTCTATACTTTTTAATTATCTTAAATTACCTTTCAAATTTTTAACACCTTTTAAATAATGATTTACAAGGATTTTTTTTTAAATTTTCGCATTTTGCTGAAAATACATTTGCGTCTATTCTATGAATGTTATGACAGAGAACTGTCAAACTGCTGTCACATGTTCAATCTTATGAGGACTTTATATTATAAATATGCAAATCTACTTAACCGCATTCATTTAAATTAAAGAAATCTTATTTGGAACATGTTCCGATTTAGGCCATTCTCCCCTTTATATGTATAATTGCTAGGGAAAATTACATTGCAAAGTAAAATTAAAATAAACATTTTAATTTTACATTACGTATCTTATTGATACTTAACTAGTTTTTCTCTAGAATTTACATTCCACCAAATTACATTATTACAATCTAATAAATTTCCATAAATTGGATATACATTAGATAAAAATTAAATTGTTTTTCTCGCTGTCAAATTAAAATATTAGCACAGAGAAAAAATTTTATTCGATTTTATTTTCTCTGTTAACAACTTATCTTTTCTATAACTGCACATCCCGACACGTCATAAATATTTAATAGTCAACCATAAAGTAGTAAGTGTTATACTAGATTTTTTTCACGACGCGTCAAAGAATGGCAAGTAGGGAAAATGCAGGCGTACGCGAAATTCAGTTTTGTTTATGATGCACTTATTCGCTTATAGTTGTCTACCTATAGTTATTTACGTCATAGAAAACAACTTATGAAGAAAATAATTACACTATCAGTACAATATAAACTTGTACGATAAAAAAAATAATACGTATATTGTAAGAAAGCTTTGAATTCGCAACGATGTTTTATTTCCTTAATTATTCTAATAACACTATAGGTAGTCAAAATAAGTTTTTATCAAATGTGAATAAATATTAATAAATTTAAATCATTTATAAACATGCAAAATTGCAAATAAGAAAGTACAATGAAAATTTCAATCAAATATTATATTTAATATTTTATTATGTTTTAAATTATGATGATATTTAATGCTACATTGGCACTTTAATTTAATTAAAGTGTTTAATTTCTCAATAACATTTTAAATGCAATGATGAAATATCGTAGGAAATTATGGTTTATTTCAGTCTCTTTATTGTATTTTGAAATATAAGAATGACTGACTTTTTTGAAAAAGGGATCAATACGTTTTTTTAAAGCAGTTTTCCATATTTCTCCTCATGTCGATAACTGCAACGATGTACATCGTGACTATATCGTTTGTCTTGCACGTTATAAAACGTTCGACGGTTTTTATCGACCTCCTTCTTATTCCGAACGTATCGCTTACCATGGCAGGCAAGAAAAACTTTAAGCATAAAAAGGTACAGGGACGAGCAAGGGAGATGACGTTACTGCGTGCGAACTTTTGAGAAATAAATACGGGATTCACGACGGTTCGATGTACTACAAAGTAGTTTCTTTACTTTTTCTCAGTTGCAATATCTATGCTCGCGAAGTGATGCTATAAGAATATTTGTTTCAGATATAGAAACTTGCACGAATTGGCAAAATCGACCTAAGATTCATTTAACTTTCCGTCTACAATTTAAGTCTTTTTTGGCACACAAGCGAAATTTTACTTACAAATTTCTACGAAATAAAGGGGATGACGGAATCTATTATGTAGTTTTTCCTCCTAAGATATCTTGTTAAAATTAGAGATGTCGAAAAATAATTCTAAATTTTTTCACATTTTTTAAAAGCATAGAACAGTAAAGAAACAAGTTGCAGGCAGAGGAAATATAAATTGCAAACGGTGAGTTAATTATCAATTTTTATTTTGCAAAAAAGTATATTAGTCTTCCGATTAAGACAGTAATCCTTTCGCTGAAGAAAAATAATAAAATATCATCATTAATTTTGTATTAATATCACACGAATCTATAAAAATTCGTATCAAGACTTATGTATTGAAAGTATAAAAAATGATGCCACATTGCAGCATTGTATCCATGCTAAATAAAATTGAAATATTTTAAATTTTAATATCTAAAATTTTTTAAATTTCAATAATTTTGATAATCTAAAAATAACTTATCGAGTGGTTAATGAAATTATCGGAAGATAAAAATATTCACATGAAAAAATTATTCAATTTTTTTTCTGCTTGAGTAATGTTTCTTACAGTCTGCATTCTAGAACGGTGCATGTGCAACTCGCCCTAGTAAGGTAAGAACAATGCTAACTGTTTATACCTCTTTTTACGGCGCGTAAGAAGCAGCGCACCGCAACAAGGAGTACGTATTACACGTAACGAACTATTCAGTCTCTAGTGTATACACAATGAAGCAATACAGCAAAGTTTTTTTTTATGCGCGTTTTTATTTTTGCGTCAGTTTCTCATTGCATTTACATGGGCGCGATTTAAGTTACCATTCCGAAGTTACCTTTACTTTGCTGCTTTTTGTTTGAGTTGCGCGTTTAATGTCTCTCTCTCTCTCTCTCTCTCTCTCTCTCTCTCTCTCTCTCTCTCTTTTTAATTAAAGACAAATTAATCTCTCAGCTGATTGTGAATATCGTTACATTTAAATTTTCCTTATTACAAATATTACATATATGAATATAATAAAATGCAATATTAAGGAGAATTTTATAGTTTTTGTAAAAATTATTTATGAATTAGTCATGTTTATTTTTAAAAACATTTTAAAAATATGCTGTAACGCGTCCTGCAATAAAGTTCATGCACACTTCAAGGTAGATTATTGTTACTACACTCTCATTAATCATTGTATTTACTCCTTTCTCTACGAACAATTTTATTTTGAACGTAAATTATTTATATTCCGCGAATAATGGTCGTAAATGTATTAAATTTTAAGTATGTAGCAATTTCGTCTCGTTGTGGCAGTACGCGAGGAGAAGCCTGATGTATCTTTTGTTCCGCAATGTGTGTTTTTGCACATGTGTTTTTTTTTTACGACAGAACGTTATGACCAAGGTATAGTCGTTAAAGACAATTGTTCCATTTCATTATGTAGGATGAGTTATTCGATTAATTCTTACTGCAATTACTTCTCGTAATTATATGGCAACGGGATGATGGAACGATCGGCGTGCGAAATGTCACATCGTTTCACTGTTGCAAACTGTATTAACCGATCTATCAATTTGAGAGGCGGTACTACAATATGCGTTTCAACATGCTAGTAAGGTAAACCATTTATTACGTATTCCTTGCGCGTAGGAGACTGACTGCGTAATCTTACAATCACGTGTATCGGATTATGGCGAGACTTACGTGTCGCAGTGGGCTTTGAGAAGAGGGTCCAGCTTTATCTGGAATTTCAAAATAAATTTTTAAATGTTCTATTTAATCATATACGTTACTTCATTTATGGCATAAATGTGAGATCTCGAATTTTAAGTGCGATGTCATGAATACGTCGAAAAGTCACTAGAAAATATCGATCTGTACATTTATATGTGTATCTGTATATATTTGCGAATAATATTTTAATATTATTTTATATTTTAATAATATTCTGTATTTTAAGGAAATAATGCAATATTTTAAGAATACATACAGTATTTGATATATCAAATATCATTTTTAATAACATTTTTTTGTCTTTATCTCGCAAAAAAATACTGGTTTTTCACGTTAACTATTGTTATCATGGTTGGAAATGGATGAAATCGGCGAAATAGAAGTACGTGCCATTTGCACCGCGAGAATTCCGAATTGAACAAATCCACGTGGCAGAGTTGCAAGAGTTTCCGGTACCGTCTACCGGACTCTATATATTATATAATTTTATATATATATATATATATATATATATAAAAGCCTGGTGAATGAATTATTCGCGTGAAGCTTTTAATGGAAAGTCATTACGCGCGAATATGTCGCGTTTCATGCGCGTATTTTATTTCACTGTATCCGCAATTATGCAGTAATAATAATTAATTGAAAACAATTGTTTTGGTTTCTCGCACGATTTTGCGTAGTGAAGCAGGAGCTGGTATGAGCGATTAAAATATCTAGTTTGAATTGCCAACGTTAATTGATATTTTAATTTATCGCGACAGGCGAGATATGAATAGCAAGGATTAATGAAATACATTATAACACAAATTCTTTTGAATTTAATGTATTGAATTTATGATACTGGAATTTATTATTTTATACGTGAATGATACGAATGGCATTGCAATTTGATTCATTTGGCTTTGAATTTTTTTAAATTAAAAATGTCTTGTATGTTGGTTTTATATTCGTTATAGGTAAAAAAAGGAGGATATAAAATATCCGATTCCACAGGCATAAAATATTTCGGAATCTAATTTCGCTGAAAATTTACAACAAAATAATTTGAATAAACGTTAGATCTCTTCTTCTGAACGAGCAATTTCCACGATCCTTTGAACCGTGAATTAACTATGTATCCCATCAACTTAGCGCAAAACGATCGAATACGAGTGATTGAACATTACCTCTCGATTGAATAATGAAACTCGGTATATCTCATCAAGAAATTATTTTAAATATTAATATCATGAATGTTTTAAATAACTACAATAACTTTTATAAAACACCAACTATGCAGAAATTATTCACATTAATAAAAAAAAGAAAAGATGGGATGATTAATTATTTACTTTTAAGTACTTTATTATTATTTACAGTAGTATATTTATTTCTAAAATTTAATGTATTTTGACAATAGAAGCAAAAATATTTATATATGAAAGCAAATATTAATATCGTTATATTTAATCTAATTTATACTTAATCTAATTTTAAATTTAAATTTTAAAATATCTTTTTTTTGATTATTTTATGTTACATTGTATAAAGAATTATACAGCATTACACAAAATAACAAAAAGAAGATAGGTTTCAAATCTAAATTCAGTTGTTAGAGTTTAATATATGTACATACGTATTTTCTTCTGAATATATTTTGGCACTGTCACATTAAATTAAGAATTTTTGTATTTATTTTTATTTTAATTAAATAAATTATAAGTTTACATATATATATATAAAGAATTATACAGTGTTACATAAAGGTACAAAACGACAAAGAGAATTTCCTTTTGATATTACTTCTTTCATACATTTTTATATGAATCGTTCTTTTATTATGTTACGTATTCAACGAAATAATATAAGAAATTGCATTACATTCAGTAACAACTGTGTGCAGTAAGTGGTCACAACGGTATTAAGCTTCATTCACATTGCATTTCCATAAATTGGAAACCCATGGTTTTCCATGAAAGAAGAAACCCATCGCGTCTGTGCATGAAAAAAAAACGTCGTCGGAAAAATACAATAATATAATTGCTGCGTCGCTGGCTCGCTATCATTTACAACTAATTGTGCCTTTATATTCGTAGGATTTGATTATTTGACCGCGAGAAAGTCATGCAAGAAGATTCAGTCCTACAATCGCGAAGAATCTTGTTCAGTTTTGAGTGCCTGTTTATTGCAATGGATATTATCTCACTTAAGTCAGATCATGTTAAATGATTTACAATAATTGGGCTAAAAATATTTTAAATATATAAGCTTGGAACGTAAAAGGATTTTGTAATTGTATTTTATAATTTTTCTATCATTTACATATAGTAAATTATTTTTTTAGTTACTTAATTATAAACTTTCTTTTTTTCTTTGTTTCTTTTTTGTGTATACCTACTTTTTATATAATATATTTTAAAATATATTATATAAATATTTTTATATAATAGTATGCTTATATTTATACTTGTTTTAATTAATTAATTAATTAATTAATCGGAATGATGACTGTATAACAAACATTACATATTATTGGAACGTAATCGAGAATAACGTATTGTCGAAACAATACGCTTTCGCATCGGGAATAAACAATATGTCCATCGTAACGGATGTCAGACTGAAGGGGTTAAGATCTGCATTGTACCGGGCATGTTTTGCATTTCCTATTGCCTCGTATCTCGCACCAGTACGTAATAACTAGTGTCCCTCCAGGATTTATTTCGCCTCTCGCAAAAATATTCGTTTGAGAGGACCTATTGCTTCGAGTACGACGCAACAACGTTCATTACACGGGCAACGCAATAACGGAAGGAAACTGAGGTGCGTCGCGCAGTATTGCACGCTCGGCGAACGTTGCAATTGCTAAACTGTGATGGGGAATTGTAGCTGGCAATAACGGTTTCTCTTCGTCTCTCCTTCATCCTTTGGTCATGTAAATCCGTCTATCCAGTAATGTTGGGAATATAGACGCCGTGATATCGTCGTGCTGTATTGTTCGGCAATGGAGAGAGATCGCACTCGGTTTCTCCCCAACGAAGCTTGGCGTCGCGAATTGCGATCACTGTTGCGGCTTCTGATGTTTTTGGAAGTTTGTTTCATTGCAATTCTATTTGATTTGATGAAAAGTTAAAATTTGTAAATTTTTTTAGCAGAGAAATATATTGAAAAATAAAGAATGAAAATTCATTAAACTAAGAGTTGCGATAACGAGAAATTTGAGAAATACGAGAGATAATTATAATAGATATTTAATATTTTCTGATGTAAAGTATGCCATGGAATATTTATAATTCTAACATAATATAGGATTACGTTGATATATTTCTGTGCGAGCTATGATATGTAAATCAAACAGAATCGAAGAAGTTTCAAAGCAAAATTTTGCCAAGCGAGACAAGACGTTGTTATTTTAAAGATGTTATAAGAAAACAGGACATTTCGAAAATATGTCCATAATACGAGAAAGTTTTCACGCAAAGATCAGGGATGCCTTTGGCAATCGACCGAATTGTAACAGATCAGTGACTCCTTACTAAGTTTTTCAATTTGTAGAACACTGATCGATTGAAGTAGGTCGTAGCTTTCGACTAGTATGCTTATGGTTTGTTCGGATCGCTGGAAAATATTCTCAAGGAAATTGCATCTCTTTGAGGCATCTTCACTTGCTACTACGTATTATTCAAAATTTACGGGGTTCCACTTTCGCCGAGCGAAAGATACTTCCTGCAGCCATCTGTAATCCTTCGAGATCTTGCAATCTCTCATCATATTTCATCTACTTACTTTTTACTTTTCGCACTATTTAGTAGACAGTTTACTTCTCATACATATTTTGGAGTAACCAAAAATAATAGATGATATTTTTATAATAAATACACACAGTATAGTAATGATTTACTGTATACAATATATACGCTGTACAATTATTTTTACACGTAAAAATCATAGTTTTGCTGAAGTATCTAAAATTTTCATTAAATATTGGAAATAAATTTTGTTGGACTGTCAAAATAATTATATAAACATTATAAACGTTCAAGCTGGTTGCTAGAATGTCAAAATCTTTTGTAATATCGTTTATCAGCTTGAATTTTGATGGTTCAATAAAATTATTTTCAGATTTTAATTTTTAGATATTTTAACTAAATCGTTCTTTTTATGTATGAGTTTTATCGAATGTATATAACTACAGATTTCGAGTAACGAATAACTGGTTGTTGAAAGAAAAGAACGAAAAACATCATCGATCTTCTTTGTTGTACCGAGAGCTTAAAAAGCCAGAATTTCGTCACCTCGCTGATGTTCGATAAACCGCGCAAAAATCTAACGGGGAAAAATGGGGAAAAAAGCCGATTGCTGAAAAAACAATTCGCCGCTATGTATAGTCGCTTGATAGAAATCGAACATGATTGCTTTTTAGATATGTAATACTTTGTCGAACATTTAGCCATTTCATTTCGCGAAAATATTACAAAGTTTGACAAAGAAATACTTAGGTATTACGAATAATCTGAATTCAGACAATAATACGCGAGCAATAGCAAATATTACTCCAGAAAAGTTTGAGAACTGAACTCCTGTTGACAATAATACTTACCATAAAGCTCGATTATGGTATCTCCGTAGCTTTCTATCTCTTGTAGTTCTATGAAAGGAAAATTCTAAATTTTTTGAAAGGAGTTTATGTTGCGATAATGCAAATACAATTTCATTTGTGCGACTTTGTTTTACATAACGTTACTTTGACATTATTTGTTATATCTTTTCTAAATTTCTCGGAGTATTTGTATTGTATTTCAATAGTTTCAATATCATCTAACCATCGATGCCTGCAACTATTTTTTTCTATTTATAAATCTATCCTGTCAAATGGTTTCTGATAAAATTATTGAGAAACAATTTATGAATTTCTCATTGAATTCAAATATATCAGTGATGAAACGTCACACACCGCAGTAGGTATTGTCACGTTCGGTAGGTTTCTCGCAATTTTCCATGATGTGTTACCTCAAAAGCGACCGATCATTTTGATAATATTATACCATGAACATGTATCTACGTTATGTGAAGCCCTCGAATATGTCCGAGGATTTCACCGAATCGAGCTTCCAATTTGCCTTTCGGGCTTTAGTGCTCTCTATTTACAGGGCGAGCTCGGGTTCTCTTCCCATTCGAGCTCTTTATCTCCCCTGTTACTTTTTTTTATCGACCAAGCTATCCTCTAATTTCTCGTTAATCGTAAGTTAATACTGTTTTGAAACCGTAGATCGATGATCCGTACGAAACCGGCTGCTTTGGATGCCACGACGATTTTTCGTTTGTCGATATGTTTGCTTTGAGTATCGAGCTTCGATAATTCGCTGCAGAGAAATTTTCGAATATATCTGTGTGTTTATATATTTTTGTGAATTTTTGTGAATTGCAATTTTTCTGTTTGATTAAAATTTTCTTATTAAATAAAAAAAAGATATTTGTAGTATTAAAATGCACAGTTATTACATATTTATGTAATTACCGTAAATTATTATTTTGTGACGAAACAAATATTTCTATAACGTGACTTTTATTGCGTAATATGTTATTAACATTTATCGATGACGATAAAAGAATTTCCAAATAAGCACACACAGATAAAATAGATTTTATAAAATTTATGTTACAATTATTACTGTAATATAATTATTATGTATTATTATTACAAGGAAATTTTATTAATATTTTTGTTTGGATTGATTTTAATGTTATCCTTTTCTCTTTCTTTTTATTCTAAAAGTACTCATTATCTGATAATGAGTCAGAATTTATATTTCCGATTGTATACTTACATTAGTAATTTATAACATATATGATAAAATATTTGAAAGAAACTTCGCATTTTTCGATTATAAAAGGCATACAGATATAAAAGATAATAAAAGATATTATGTATATTTTTTATTTTGATGTTATAAAACTTTTTAAATTATATTTATTATAACAGTGATTATTATTATCTTAATATTTTTTAAAAATAATATTTGAAATTTTTTAAATAAATATATTTTTTACATTTATTTTATTTTTTACATTTTTAAAATAATATATTTATTATTATGTGTTATTTATTTTAACAGCAATTATTGTTATTTTAATATCTTGAAAATAATAATGCTATATATTTTTTAAATAATAATATGTGTATATTATCTTAATGTGTGTATATTATAATAAAGTATAACTATTATCATTTTAATACGATAATATATAATATATAATAATAAATGAAACGTTATGTTAGCAAATAAAAATGTTGTCAACATAACAACAATTTTATAATAAAAATTCAATAATTTATGAATCTATTTTAACATTGAATTATTTATAATTAATAAACTGATATATTAAAAGAGTTTAGTGTGCGTAAACTATATTTTACTTCGCCTGACGAAGTTATTCGCTGAAGTCAAAAATCTGATAAATAACTTTGCCTATCTGGGACGCGTCTCGGTGAGCGATGGGAGAACTTAGTAGCGGACGGAATCAAGAAAAATCGGTGTGGAAATCTACGGGCCAATGGAGAACTCTTGGATCGCTGCAGGTTGCTCAGCTCCAGTCATGAAGCACCGTCGCGCTGGAAAACTCGGTTCTCTCGAAGTTGCGCGACTATGAGACTCATCGGGCGAAATCCAGGGATCAGAACATCCGTTCTACCACATTAGTCGGTAACGGGAACACGTTCTTCCGTGAAGTGTCTGTGCTATTCCCGTGAACTAAACTATTGGCCGTACATCGATGCGTTCCATTGGTCTTCGAAAGTCCCCTAGTCTCGTGAATCACGCGATGGAATTCCTGTCGGAGGAAAACTTGGTCCTCTATTGGCGTCTGTCCTCTCCGCTTATCTCGCATCTTTCTCCTTTTTCACGTTTAACTGTGTCGATGATGCGACGTAACATATTACCTGAGATTACAGTTCTGATAAGATATTGTATAATAAGATATTGTATAATTAAAGAATTAACATAGCGATTGTTAATAACGCAGTTTTAAATT
>Ga0157364_1002778_pt1 | contig 16636 bp, 3 predicted proteins | sample AttsexASBM2_FD_111476 | JGI IMG/M metagenome (GOLD analysis project Ga0157364, IMG submission 111476) | Fungus gardens microbial communities from leaf cutter ant in Ribeirão Preto, State of São Paulo, Brazil - Atta sexdens ASBM2 | ecosystem: Host-associated > Fungi > Mycelium > Unclassified ... | reverse complement strand
TTAAAACAATGTCATATTTTAAAATAAAAAAACTAAATAACGAGTTATTACAAATCTTACTAAGAAAAAAACTGTAAGATTTTAAAAACTCCGTTTTAAGATTCTTTAAAGATCCTTTAAGCGACATTGTTTTTATGAACCATAAATAGATATCAGTATAAATGCTAATACAGCATAGAGTAACACGACTGATAAACAGTGCAGCCTTGTTATGACGTTATCAGCTGACTATGTGCTGTCATCACACTCATCGAGCGATACTTATTTGGCTTTCCCATCAGAGGTTTCCTTCTCTTTTCTGGGAAGAGTAACGGTGAGAAGACGTTGAGTAGGATCACATCTCATTTTCACGATGGTATCATGAAGCGTTTCCTGAATGGGCAGACAGAACCTGGAGCGGCCAAGAGCGGCCGGTGGATGAGTAGGACAGTGTGTCGCCGTCCTGCACGTTGGGCCCCGTTCTTCTCCACGTGACCTGGCCACTGACCCACTTTGGTTTCTCCTGGTTCCCTCTCTCTGTCTTTCTCCCGACTTCCTACTCGCGTTCGACGATTTCTGTCCTCTCTGCAGAAACGGTCCCCCTTCTTCATCGAATCGGGCTTCCGTCGAATGTTATGTTGCCACCTCCATAAACGACTTCCACCATCGGACCGGCCACCACCACCGATCTTCGAAGGCGCCGCTTATGACTTAGCCATGCGATTCCAGCAACACATGCCGTAGCACAAGGTACGACGGCCAGACAGGTACCATCCCGTTTGCTAGCCGGATGGACGATCGCGCGGTACAGATCGGTGCGAGCGCGTAAGAGTTACAGAGATTTTCAAGTGCAATCGGTAGCTAGTCTTGCAAGAACGAATCCTGGTATCGCCGATGTTGCCTGTAGGCTGACGATCGAATGTAATAACGCGCGCGATAAGAGAAGATCGAGATACACGAAGTCGGTTCGAAATTCGATCGCGGACATTGCATACTATTCATGTCGGCGAATCGACTGGCAAGACGAGAACAAGTTCAGTGAAGAAGTGCGGAGGGGATCAGTGATCTCTCAAAAGGAAACCATCGTGAAGGGACGATTCGACCACAACAAGGGCAAGGTCGCGTTTTCTTCTCTCGCGCGAAAGCAGACCGGAAAAGCGGACCCGTCGTCTGCCGGAATTAAAACAACGTTATGAGACGTGCTTAACGTGCCCTCTCGGTTGCACCCAAGGTTAATGCGCTGCACGGTAAGTGGCTAGGCCCTTAAGGGGTTGTTTGATCGATGATGCGGCTGGAACGAGCACGAGATAATTTCCCTCGTGTCTCAACAGAAGGAATTGCTTTGTCTTTATGATACATATTATATTTTCGACTTGGGAACTTTTAACGAATTTCTATATTTAACAGAATGTGAATTTAAGTATCTCATTGAGTATCTCTAATAAAAAGTAGCGTATAAATATGGATATTTAAGTAGAAGAAAAAGAAGAGGAAATGTGTCCCCTTGCAACATGTATCTTTTAAAAAATAAATAAGTAAAAGAGTAAAAGACTATCTTCATTTAAAATATTTATATGGTGTATTTTTTTTATAATTAAAATTTGGATCCAGATTAAGATTTGGATTAAATGATCTTGATGCATTTTCTTTTCATTTCATATATTTACTATGCAATAAATACATAAATCAGTTCTAACTAATATTATTAGTATTGTAATCATTGGAATACTTTATTAATAGACTTATCTATTTTTAAATTTAAATGTGACATAAATGTCATCACAAAATTGAATCAAATTTAATTCTTATAATTATAGTACACACCATTGGATTATTCGTGTCCTGAGCACTTTTTACCTTTCAAATATTAGAACAATTAAATAATGATCTCTATTTTTTTTTAAATATACAACTTTACAAACATTTTTAAAAAATGTTTGTTAAAGTATATATAAGAAATACTTAATAATTTTTATAATAAAAGTGATGAAAATTATCCCAGAACACAAACAATCCATTAAGTATAATAAAGAACCGAAAAATCATCGTGTGTATTAATTAATATTTAGGGAAATGATATGTATATATAAAAACGTAATTCATGTTAAATTTGTTCTCACAAGAGCAAGTTTACGCGAAATAATTGGTAAATTTAATATCAACGCCAAAGTTCAAATTACTAAAACAAGATCGGATAATAATTTGATTCCCGTCGGGAAATCGGAGAAAGCCATGTTCTCAGCATTAAAATACCATACATTCCGAAGACGCAAGCCAGAAGACCATTTGCATCGCATTTATGAAAGGTATTTCGATCTTTCATTCCGTAACTTTTTTCTTCCTGTACATTCTTCGTCCACGCGTCATTAAGCGTGCCCGACACGATGCGTCTGCTCGAGCTAGATGCCGAAAGTTGCCAGGAAGATCTGCGACACACAAATCGATGACGCAAGTAACAGGTATCGGCGACCTGGCTTACAGCGCGGACCTGCCCTCGTTCGCCGGTAGACGAGACGCGCAGCGTGATGCAGTAACCGTGAAGCGCGCACACCTGAATCACGAGAAGTCAGCATCGCGCGAATTACGCTTCCAGTTTTACGTTACCAGTTTCATGCGTGCAACGGTCACGCATAAGGTTGGTGAATCTTAAGTGTGGCGTCCGTCGTAAACACAGTTACACTCGGTAAACATTATCAAATTGTCATAAAAATAAAATAAAGATCATTAGCGTTTTTCTGCCTGAAATAACCTTCCTACTTGTTTACCAGTTACGTTTTTTACAAACTTTTGTCCTTCTTTACAATATATACTGTTATATTTCTTATATTTGAGTAGTCTTAGTTCAACGAAGAAGTCCGTAGCTTCAGAAAAGAAGACAGATCAAGATTTATTAGTTTTGAGAAACTAATAAATCGATTGAGTATTCTCAGTTTTAAAGGATCTATAATTTTCTCATATATATATATATATATCTAACAAGAAACAAATAAAAGATCTCCTGTTGACCCCCAAGTAACGTCTACCGCATCTTTTACGTACGTACACGTCCAAACGTACCTGAGCCAGGTATGTAGTGGCGGGTCGTAACGGTTGTCGAGGCTTCGACAGTTCGTTGTCACTCTTTCCAATCATGTAGACTCATTCGCACATTTAACGCTTCTACACCTTTAACCGGTTAATCCATAAAAAAAAAAAGATTTGCATTTGTAACACATGGCGTCTTTTAAAGTTAATTCACATACAAACAGAAATTCACCGCTAATGCGGATTTTTCACGTGAAAAGAATTAAATTAACTCATTGATTTTTTAAATATACAAATCACGTTTTCCTTATTTAAATATCTATCGATATCTCTTCGTAACTTTAACGTAAATAAATTATCTAAATAAAAACTTTTTGATTTTAATAAAATAAACTCTATAATCTTAACTGACATTAAAAATAATAACATATAAATTGTAATTAACGTATAATTACTTATTATATAAATTACTTATTATATAAATCGATTAAAAAGTTATATTTCTAAAATTACGAAACAAAAAAAGAAAATTATATATATAAATTAAATTAGAAATAGATAAATTAATCTCAACCTGTAAAACCGTTACCGATTAAAATTTAAGTATATAAAAAATTGATTAAAAACAGGATTTCCGCTTTCATAGAAAAAGTTTCTCTCTAACAAAATCGCGCTGATAAACCGCAAATGGCTACGCAGCTTTTCGTATCATCATTGCCACGTTAACGTACAATACTGCGGCTATCACTTTCGATGTTTCGTACAAGGCGATCGGATATTGAGTTTTCCGTGTTGAAACAAGCGCAAGAAGAACCGATCGGTTTTGCACGAATGATCGCGCTCGAAATGTTTTAAACGATGCGATCGAGTGAAAGCGGCCATCTGCATCTTCGTCCTAGGTCTAGTTTCGCGCGGTCACTTCACAGACTTCTGTGTTCCATTCGAATGGCACGGGTTCCCTACTTTCTCAGATTATTTCGCTAATCACCGTCGTCTCGATAATTGACGCTCATGCTTGCACTCGCTTAGAGAAAATGGAGGCCAAAGACGTTCCGACCTGTTGAATTAATTCAAATCACGCTTATCCGTGAAAAGCGAATCGCGGAAACGAGGCTGAATGTGAAGAGAATCTTTCTTTAATTCATGAGAAAAAAGAATCTTCTTTCATTCGTAAAATTACTTGCAAGACAAAAATTTGAAAAACTTTAACGGTACTAGACAGATCTTCAATTATATTAACAAAGTTATAATGAGTGGAATTAGAAATAAAGGTCAAATTGTCTCTGTCGTAACTTTCAATGTTAAATTAACGCTGTAATGGCATTTCGGCGTCATCAATCACCCACGCACATGATGTGATCGATCGTTAATAGTAGCATCAATCGTTGATGATCTACACGACAGGTTGTCGAGGACGAGGAAGCCCCCGTTGAGGTAATCGGGTCACCCAGATCCAATAATCAAGATCCAATCACATTGAAACTAAGCTTTCTCCGAGGTCTTCTGTACGCGTGCATATGTGTTGTACGCACTTGCATTCACAATACTTCAGTGAACGGCCAATGAACGCGGAAGAATTTTCGATTCTGATGATTCGCGCCTCGCCGGAGGTCGAGATTGGCAGAGGATCCTCTTGGCAAGGATCCTCTATGTGACGAGCGTGCAAACGTGGGATATTGCCACGTTTTCTCGCAAACATTTTTTTTCCGATTCACGGGAGAATTCTCCTGTACACCTTCTCTGCCGGCAGTAAAACACGTCGAGAGAGAGGACTCGTTTACCATTGATCACCGCGGTAGATAGCCCGGAAAGTAATGTCCGCGGGAATGTAACGTCGCGGTTTTGCGCTGTCGACGATCAATAAACGAAAACGCGAAATGACATGGACGACGAGAAATTTGATGTACATAATGTGACATAAATAATAAAAATATATATCATAGATGCACGTATAAGTAAGAAAGGCCAAGAAACGAGCGAAAAATAAGAAAGATGCTAAAGGTAATAAATCATAATTTAATGTCCAATAAATTGTCAAAAATAATAAAACATTTCAACTACATAGAGTCCTCATCAGCTAAGCAAAGTCAGTTTTAAAAAACTTGAAAAATTAGAGTGCAAGAATAGATATCGAAAGAATAAAATTAAGAATAAAATTAAGAATAAAATTTCGTTTAATTGAATAAAGACTCTGTGTAATCGAAACAATTTATTATACTTATTATAATATACTTATTATTGAACATTAAATTATTGTTTATTATCTTAACATCTTTTGTTTTTCTGTCTTAATTTTCTCATTTTGCTTTGCAACATAAGTTTGATTTTTTTGCTACTTATGCATGCATATTTTATAGCATAAAAAAAGGTCTAAAAAAGTGAAGGATGCTACTTGAAGTAAGTGCGTTGAATTCTCGAGTTGATTGATATAATCACTGACAACGACCGGAAAATGTTACGCGAAAACGAAACACCTGCAACGAAAGTGACTTCCGCGTATTCACGGTCGTACGTAGGGCATACGAAAGGCTCGCACTTGTGTGTTAACAGCATATAACGATGTAATATTCTCACGATGTAAGCTTTGTGCAACTATTACGCGATATACCGACATTATCATAATTCAATCGACCCTGAATCAAAGTAGCCGCCGTGTATAATGAAGTGTATGTTTAACCTTACGCTTAACTTTAAATAGAGAATGTTTCATAATTATGAATTATGTTAATATACAACTTAAGCATTACGTATTTATAATCTACAATCTCGTCCTTGTGAAAGTTCTTATTACATATGCAAAAATAAATGAAATATATATATTCATTATTATTTTTCTTTAGAATTATTATTTTGTTTTTATTATTATTTTGCTTATATTATCTTTTATCATCTATTATAAATTTTCTCTCATTTCTTCTTGATGAAAACATCGTAATAAACATTTCATTTTTTGAAATATTTTTTAATTTGATTAATTTGTTTCCACATATTTATTTTTTAAATATATATTATATTTTACAGATCAAGCGGCATAATTTAAAATATAAATGCGAATTACATTTTATATATATATATATACATACATATAATATTCATTACATTTTATGTAATTAGTATAATCATCCAATATTTAATGAAATTAACATAATCATGATACATTTAATCAACATCATATAATCGACCGGATGTTCCATAGTTTTTAGGTTAACAGGTGAGAGTATTAATATAGTCATATCAACTCACGTATTTGTGTGGAACAACAGTTCACTTTAACGGATCGCATTAAAAATCAGAGCGGCACGAACAGACCATAAATAGACAAAAACATTATAACTTATGTCAAAACTATCATTTGGCAACCAACCAATCGTTATGTACCTAAATTGTTTCTTTGTTACAATTTAACTCTATGAAGCTTATCTAATATAAAACTCAATTTTAGTGCTGCTGCATCTCATCGAGCCATTAAAATTCTCAATTTTTAAAGTTTGAGATATACAGTGGCTGCCGAAAGTTTCCGCCAACATATAATTTTATGATAATTCTTGTTGATTTATTTTTCAATTTATATTATAAGTTAATAAAATTTATAATCAATTTGTGAATATTTAATCATTTTACGAATATTTTAAATACTAGAATATATTAAATACTTTTATATTAAATCTTATTTGTAAAAATTTTTTATCTAAATACTATACAATAAAGTAAAATTGATCGGAAACTTCCAGCATTGTATATGAAATTAAAAAAATTAGAATTCCAAAAGTCAGATAGCAATACCTTAAAACTCACAGATACGTGTATTTTCACTGGCACATTGACTTAAATGAATGACGGTAATCTCGTATAACACGTAACACACGGAAGATGAACTTTATAATGGATTAGCAAGGCCATGATGGGAACGAGACAGAATGCCGGTGAATTGGTAAACTGGGTCACCAGTGTCTTGGTGAACCTGTATTAAAGCGACCAGCAGTTTGCCCGACCCTCATTCTCATATCTTTGCTTCTCATCATCTCTCCATTTCTTCTCCTCGTCTCGCTCATCAAGCTTCTATTCTATCGCCGAAGATCTCCGGCGACTTTATCTTCAGGTTCCTCCGATATCTCGTTTCCGTTCCTCCGTCTCGTCCGCAGCTATCATACATCGGGCTTGTGTGACTGACTGTAACGGGATTCTGGACATACGCGCGCGCGCCCGTGTTTGCTTGGAGCGTGAACTTCTCCAACAAGGAAGAAACACATAGGTCCAAGGCGATGTTTGCTCTTCATACATTTTGACGATTCACGTGTGAAACGTGTGCGAATACTGTATTCGTGGAATTTCAAAGGGATCTTTGAATATAAACTTGACAAAAGCGAGAAAACGAATAAAAATATGCTTCGTGTTTCGCTTAAAATTTTAACAGTACGATTTACTTTTATCTCAATTAATTCTATTTTTATATTTTTATTTTTATTGTATATTATTAAATTAGATACAAATTTATATTTTTATAAATTATAATGGCGTTTGTAAACCTTTTTTGACCTTTTGCTTCTTACAAAAGTTATTAATAGAGCTACATATATTCACTCACGTTTATTTGCGTTTTTTTGTGTATGCAAGCACACACCTACACGATATAGGAGCATTGATCCATGTTCGTGAAATATTGGTTAACCCTTTATATTCATTCATTATAAGCATTACATTATCAGTCATTGGATTCACTTGTTCATTAATCAATAACTGTAATTTGAAATGATATGCTATATAAATCGAGCGTAAACCACGTTTTAACAAATAATAAAAATATTTTTCGATAAAATTGTTTTGAATATGGGAAGAGATAAATATGAGATATTTATTTTCAAATATGTATTCATTATAATTAAAATAAATTTAATATTGTAATTTATGATTAATTTGGTATAATATTACACGCTTCATTATCTTCGGTTTTAATCAATATCTATTTTATATGAATGATAATTATTTACGTTATTTGCGTCATATTTCATTCAACTTTTTAATTAATTTTTGAGAATAAATTACTATACATATATCTAGTTGAATCTTAAATAATAAATGTTCGTTAGTGTATATAAATTGTTGTAAAATTAACTGTTAGTATTTTGTAAAATAAAATTAATTGAGAGAATATGCCATGGAATCATCTTACGACTCTCAGTTTTTCTGGCATACGTGAAAGAGGCTGATATTTTTGTACCGTTATGAGGACAAAAACACGTGCCAATATGTAGATCTGGTAATTAGCTCTGAAAAATTATGGCTGCTGAACGATTATGCTGAAGATGAACTTAAAAAAAAACAGATCTCTTTTCAATGTGTCAATCAACACAGATGTTATCTCTTCATAAATTATTCACTTGAAAAGAGAGAATATAATTGATCAACTAAATATCTTCTGTGAACGCTATCTTCTCTCACTTATTTTGTACTTGAATACATTTATGTCATTATGAGAATGGAGAAATTTTCTGGCTGAAATGTAATGCGCGTTTAATGGATAGGATAAATAAGTTTGTATCTCGCAGAAAGAAAATTGTAACTTATTCGCTTTTTCTTGCGAACATAAGCGTTATATGAATATAATGTTTCATATATCTTTTACATCATATTTTATGTCTCAAAGTCAGGTTTTTAAAACTAAAGGGTGCTTTAAGATCGTCATTGAGCTGGAGCCAAGAGCCTTTATAAATAAATTAACGTTGACTTAAAGCAGAGCTACCTTTAAGTTTGATAAGAATGTTTTAATTTTAAATTTGCTTAAAATTTTAATATACAACTAATATAAATCTTTCAAGATAAATGTCTTTTCTCAGTAAGTATCTAGATTTTCTTAAAATACTTTTTCATTACAGATGGTTGTTGAGAAAGGTGTCTGTCTGCTGTTCATCTTTCTTACTCTGACATGCGTCTTTTCTCACTCCTGGACGCCTCAAAATGAAGGTAATTAATACTATCTACATTTCATATATCTATTTTAATAGGATAAATAAATATTTTATTAATGTATATCTTTTCCTCTCTTTCTCTCTCTCTCTCTCTCTCTCTCTCTCTCTCTCTCTCTCTATTCCATATATGTATTTAAAGAATTGAAATTAGAAACTTGTTTAACGCAAAAAAAAAATAATCCATATAATTTACATAATTTTTCAAACACATTTTTTTCCGCATAATAAGTCATTATTTTTTTTATCGTTAGAAGGTAATATATACGTGGGTAACACGAAAATGAGGCAAAACTCGGATTCTACTTTTACAAATTATTCTCGCATATGCATTCTCGTTAACATGCATACCAGTGTCCGCGGCTCGTATACAAAATGATATGTTAAAGTCGGCGGTCATTACTGACACCAAATTCTACTTTCCGTCTTTCTTTGAGCAAAATCAACAACAGAGAGGTGGAGCCGAGAACGAAGCTTTTCGCCATATGCCATTTATTCCGGTCGCGCGTTGAGCGTATAATACAGACGAGGTGAAATTCGATTTTCTGCCGAGCTGCGCGAATATCGATGTCTCACGTACGTCGCTTTCGGTCCCTTCCGGCGAGCATGAGAGGAAGGTCAAGGGTCGTCGGAGAAAAGCCGCGCGTCAGTGTTTTACGTTTTAACTCATCACGTTTTCACGAATTTTTGGCACGGCAAACATTGACATTGTATTCTATTTAGAATTTCACGCGGTCCTTCAAAAGTCGCAAGAGAGACATTTCGTTCATGAGTTTGTATGAAACACATAAAATTTTAAGATATTTATTACGCGAGATACTCGAAATGAAAGTGGCGCATGTTGTCGAAGCAATATCGTTCCAGATATATAATATATTCTATATTCAATTATACATGTTATTAACGTGTTTATGGAGAATGAACTTCACAACGTGACGGTTATTTTAATGACAGTGATATTGAATTATTAAACGTGATTATTTAATATGACATGTAACAAGCAATTTCAATTGAAGAAAATTAATTCAATTGTATTAATTAAAATATGACGTGAGATTGATATAAACAAGTAACAGTCGGTTTTTAATTAATTAATGTATAATTGAATCAATTTAAACAAAAATTAAACACAAATTTTAATTAATAAAAATAATATTTAACATTGGAAATTAAAGTGTAACAACAAACGATGATTCTATACGATGAGAATCTATTGCGAGAAGAAGATTGACTTCAAGCTTCTCATTAAACAGACGACAATTCTAGGACACTCTTGTTTATTGACGGTGAATTTTCACATGTCATCTATCGAACACGTCAAGTTATCAACGTCGTGAAAGACGCTCTCTCGCGAAATTATTCTTACAAGCTCTGGCATATAACTATTATATTTAAATATTTTATTAACAATGACTTTGCCCTATATATCAGAAATTTACCTTTCTCTACTTTCGCACGTTGATTTGTGTCAAGAGACTTTGTGGCTCGTGCGATGGCATTTACAGCTCTATAATAGTTTATGATGACATTTCTCGCAGCGCGTGAAATTTCTTCTCGTTGAGAATTCTCTTTCGATTTATTTGTTATATCAATTTGTATGGGATCTATAAAATGTTGAATATTTTTTTATCGAGCGCCTGCATGATCATATGACGCACAAATGAAAAGCTTCTAAAATTAAATGAACAAAACAAAGTTATCAATTATAAAGAATGATAGATTTAATGCGGAAATTAAAATAAAGATTTATTTAAATTTTTTAACGATAAATGTATAATATTTTTAAACACGGATACGATAATAAGAGTCTATTTATTTATTTGTAGCGGCTTATTGAGCTCATATTTTACCAATTATTGATTATTACTGTCAGATTTCATTATCAATAATAAAAATATCATATTAATTGAAAAAGTAAGTTATATAACACAAATATGACAGAAATATAATAGAAAATGTAGATTAATACAAAATGTAGAGTGGAATGAATCCTTTTAATAGTATCAACTTATATATCTGCTTTAATGATACCCATATTTTTAGCTGCTTTCGTCCTATCTGCTTCCAAATGCACATTGCACCCTGTCGACATGGCAATACGCGTAGGAAATACATACGGGAGCGAAAGTTTAATCGTAATACGGGTTAATTATTATTGCTATTTGTGCCCAACATATTTTGTCCCCAATATATTTTATCGTTGCAGTATTATAGAATAAATGAAAGAACACGCAGGAAATTGTGCATCATCATCTTTATCGCGATACTTGTGTTTAACATATTAATATAAATATTTTTTAAAGTGCTCATTTTCTCGAGATCAGTTATAGAGATCAATAAACTATTAACTGCTTAGTAATTATTTTCATTGTGTAAAAGATATATAATCTAAGATGTAAGATATAATCTATATAATCCATCAGATAAATATCAGTACACAATATATATATATGTAAAAGGCTCATGCAATAACGCGATGGGTTCAATTTAATTCACGTAAATAATTCACGAAGTTTGCTACAAAGCTTTCGGATCATCGTGCGTATTTAATGCGACGCTCTCCCGTTTTGAGCAAACTTCTGTTAAACATAACATCAACAACGAGCGTTTAATGCTCGTATTGCATCACTTGTCTCACAATGATTAATTAAGATGTATGCACTTTATGCTTTCATACATACATTGTTTATTAACTAGCATGCCTTACATGCTTCAGAATGGGCATAATCGCGCTCCTACGCGCTCACCTAGTCAACCCATTTTTCACAACACTGTGCACAATCCCGCGGCTAATCTAAATTGCAAATTGCCCTCTTCTATTTTCCGCGTCGCGTGGAAAAGAAAGTTGTACAACCCACGACGGACGTAGCAAAAAATATGTAAATTTTGCGCGAGAACATATTTACGTAACAAAAGCGGGTATATAAAAACGATGAATTTAATTCTTCAAGTTCCTAATCAGTTGAGAACTTTCTACCATAACTTGATATTGTTGTTGTACGTCATTATATATATTGTCCTAACATCACAAATAAAAAAAAATTTATCGCGCAAATTTTTATTTCATATTGTTATTTGATAAATAATTTTATTACTTTACATTTATCGCAATTGATAGTTATTTTATATTTTTTTATCTTGCAATATATAAAAGATCCGAAAGACGAAAGGTGTGTAGAAGACATACGAGAAATATAGAACATCTTTCAGTTAATCAGACAATTTTATGGCGAGTTTGTTTTATAGGCGTGTTTGTGTTCTTCGAATATGTGTATGGAACCGAGCGAATGCAGTATATTGAAACTGATAAATATGAGATAGATCGGTAAGATCGCGAGAGTCCACGCATAGCAAAAATCTGGAACGCCAACCGCGAGTATCCAGACGGATCGCGGAGTAGGTCATCATATATCGGCAGTGTGCAAGCGCGTAGAAGGCACGTGCGGCGGAGCCTACATGCCTGCTCGTCTATGCTTTGGTCAGCTAAGCATAACCGGAAAAAGATAGACGCGTATGTGCAAACACAACACACGCGCAAAGTTACGAGCGTGCATCTCGTAACCGACGTTTTCGCGCCGTATATCCCGATATTAATTCAATATTGATGCTAATTCATATTTTCTTTCGCGTGCTCGAGAAAAACAAGCAAGAGAAACAGGAAAGATGTTATCGTCCAATCTATAAGATGGGAATTAAACGAAAGAGCGAGGATAACTTTTTGAAGAAATAACCTTCCTTTCCCCTTTCTTAAATAAATCGATATCTATATTTATACTCTTCTTGCTTCGTTCATTCTATTGCAACATCGGTGACTAAAATGGAAACGTTGCAAAGATAAATATATTTCATATATTTTGGCCCACGCAAAAACGTTGTTTAACATCTCTACCACGGATTACATATCGCAACCAATAAATCCTCGATCCGATATTCGATTTCTCTTTAAGGGTAAACCGAAATTTGGGGCAGTATTTCGAGCTACGTGAACGCGGTACTCTTCCGCAACCCAAATACCAACCGGAGCGAACTTTGGATGCCTCTTCGCAACATGCTACGATAATTTATTTTACGAAAATAAACTTTTACCGTTTTTTTTTCTTCAGAAATTGCAAAAGTTCTTTAAACTAATATCTTATGATATACACGTAAAATAAACAACCAAAAGACTTCACGTTAATTATATGGAAAATTGGATCTTAGTAAAATGACTTAATTTTCACATATATAATAATAAAAGATATCATAGATACAAATGCACTGATGCACTCTAAAAAATATCAATGTGGATTTTACATCTACCGGTGTCCGTAATTCTCACTGTATTAGTATTAATATTAACATCAACGTAATGTGGTTTTAAATCCATCTCATAATGTTGATATAAATAATAAGATTTTAAATCCATACTAGCTGGTGTTAATGTGAACACTAACACGAGAATTGTATGTATAGACACCGCATGTATTAAATCGATATTTTTTTTAAAGTGGATAATTTTTGAGCTGTAGTATATCAAAAGTATACTATGTGAGCACAATTTATATATCTTAGCTCAAAAACTATTCATTATTGAACTTTGTATTTATGACATTCTTGTTCATCACATTATAAAACATTATATATAAAAACTAACTTATTCACTGGGATCAATTTTCCATGTAATTAGTGCAGGATCCTTTATAAACACATCGTATAAATAATATTTTCTTTATATATACGCTACTTTTTAATTCTATCTTAAATTAACTTTTTGCACAAAACAAAAAGTCGTGAAGTCCTTATAAGATTGATTGATAAGATTGATCCTATAAGATTGACTTTTATTATAATTATCTTTCAGGTAGAAAGCTGTTCGGTGGTTACACGATAGTGCCGAAGGTGTGCCGGCCGTCTTTGCCATCGCGCATTAAGTCGAGCGAGCCACCGATATGCATGTTTAATTACGAATGCACACGGCGTAACGGTGAGGTCGTCGGTGCCTGTATGGACGGCTTCCTTTTCGGTGCATGCTGCCAATTACCACCGAAGAGCTCGATAAATAGCAACGATGATCTATCCAACACCGAGGAGTTTATCAATTTAGAACAGATCGACCATGTACCCGATATACCTATCCTGCTGAATTCGGACGGCATGCCGATTGGCATGTCATCGAGTGGCGAGACCACGAAGACTGATAAGCCAAATGTCTCTAATGACGACGAAATGACATACACGAAAATCTCTAGTTCGAATCAAGATTCTTCACCGATGTTATCGTTATCAAACAATGCCGAAAAAATTCAATTTCCCCAACAGACAAATATAAATCAATTGGCCGAGGGCTTCCCAGTTCTTTTGGGTCAGCAGGACATTATCGATGATCTAAGATTGCCAGAATTATTGATGCATTCAGATTCTAATAACGATATTCAGAATCATCAAGATCCGCCAAGGGAGAAACCAATCACTACGTTGTTAAGTCCCGATCAAATTTTGCAAATAGTGGATCCAGTCGATCAGCTTCCGGCATTGTTCTCGCACGGACTAAGCCAGAACAACCACAGCGATCCAGAGACGATATTGTTGAATGAGAACGGTACAATGCTTGAGGAGATCAATAATCCGGACGAGATTTTCCGACCCTCCTCCACTGAAATGCCGATCGATAAAATCACACAAGATGGAAATATGTGGATAAAATTTTCAGAGCAGACTGAATCCTCCATGCCGGAGTTGACGTCGCAAACTTCCAAATTAACATCTATGATAATGAATGTGCCCATGGTGACTCAGATGTACACCAACGTGCAAAAGCTCACGAACGATTTATCCAGCACATTGCTGACAAACACATTCGAGAAAACGAGCACAGTCGAGAAGAAAATGACTACAAAAATGATGACGAATTCAATAAAAATTGAAACTACTACGCCAATGACCTCCAGCAACAAAGATGATTTGGTGAAGGTACCTACAATTATATACGATTTGCCATCGGGCAACAAGAAGAAGGATGATGTTATTTACGACAAAGAGGAAATCGCCATTAATCACATAATCTCTATTCTGAATGACACCACACCGAATGCGGACGTATCAGTGACTCTTCCGGTTCCTAATTCCTCGCCGGTTCAGGCCTGGGTGAGTATTGACGAGACCTCAAAACCTATCCATCATGTCAAAGTCAGTTCTGCAAATTATCGACCTACAACGCCTGCGTCCTCAACTTTCCCGTACAGTTATTACAAACCTGGTTTCACACAGTCTAAACCTTCGTCGGCGTACTACAACTACGAGCTCGTACCTACCGAGACGACTTATACGTCGCATCATCAGACATCAAGTGGCTCACGACCATCCACGCAAACGTACTCCGGCGCTTCCAGCGGCAGTTTTATCAGCAACCGACCTACGACGAACCCTCCGGCGCCAACCGTGATAGTTCTCGGCCCGCTTGGAACGAGCTTTACCACGCAAACTACTCAGAAACCCGTCACGAGGAAACCTTCGGGCACAACTATCAAGCCTACTTCAATTTCGATTAAAACTACTCCTGTTAGACCTATCACCCTAATCACCAAGAAACCCAGCGTGTCCACTACCATAACTCACAACATCAGCACCGTAATTTCCAACGTCGCCAACAATAATGTGGTCTCTACTAGCTATATCAGTGTCAACCTGAAGGATGGCACCAGCGTGAAACCAACAGTTGATGTTAACACCGAGGCGATCGAGGAAAATGCAAGCACAAAGACTCGGCCGAGCACGAAAAAGCCTGTGATTTGGACCACGGTCTCTTCGTGGTCGAACAAACCAACGTTCAATCTAAAGCCATCGACGTCCAGCGTCAATTGGTCAAACAATAATTTGACGCCAGTTAATAATATTATATTCAAAGATACCGTAAACAAGGCTACCAGCACTACCGCTGCACCTTGCGATGATGAGACTGCGGCACCAGACGATCTTATTAATTTTCCACCAGTGCGGAATCCGAATCTTAATATCTCTATGCCGATCTCGCAACAGGAGAAGCCGACAATTGTTGAAGCGTACAATAACACCGGGTATCCGGATATCGAACTCATCAGCGAGCACGATATTCCGACGCCCACGTTTGTTGAGGACAATGTGCTGACAAACAAAGTTGACGCTTTCGTTGTCAAACTCGTCGAGTCGCTGCAGGGTACTTTTGAGGTAACAAGATAATTTGTTTTTACCAGCGAGAGAATTTTATGTTCCTGTGTTTAACGAAGTTTTAGATTACTTTGAGTTTTTTATGCAACGGTAGTTTAATGTTCAGCGTTTTGAGCGTTACGAGTAGATAAACACAGTTTACATTAATGTCTCATTATTTTTAGACTTATAAATTAAAACGTTGAAAGCTTGTTGCTCTTAAATTCTTTATGCTCTCTTGCTTCTAAAAATTTTGCACACTTTATGAGTTAATTTTGCTCGAGCAACATGAAAGCGACAAGGTAAATTCAAACATTAGTATAAACTCAAACGTTGTCTCACATATATTGTTCATGTTAAACTGACATATTAAACTTTATTTTTAACATTATTTTTAATTAAAGATACATTATTCTTTGTTCATTTTTAGTTCATTTAATATATTATTACATTATTTTAACCTTTTAAATTTTTGAAAAATTGCTTAATATTAATTATTAAAGTGCCCT
>Ga0157364_1002777_pt1 | contig 16638 bp, 10 predicted proteins | sample AttsexASBM2_FD_111476 | JGI IMG/M metagenome (GOLD analysis project Ga0157364, IMG submission 111476) | Fungus gardens microbial communities from leaf cutter ant in Ribeirão Preto, State of São Paulo, Brazil - Atta sexdens ASBM2 | ecosystem: Host-associated > Fungi > Mycelium > Unclassified ... | reverse complement strand
AGCAGAAGGCCGAAAGTGTACGAAGACGCGGAATTGGAAGCATTATTGGATGAAGATTCGTGCCAAACGCAAAAAAAACTTGCACTTACATTAGGAGTGACTCAACAAACAATTTCATATCACTTGAAATCATTGGGAATGATTCAAAAGCAAGGGAATTGAGTTCCATATGAACTGAAGTCGAGAAACGTTGAACGCCGATTTTTCACATGTGAAATGCTGCTTGCCAAGCATAAACGAAAGGGTTTTTTGCATCGTATAGTCACTGGTGATGAAAAATGGATTCATTACGATAACCCAAAGAAGAGGAAATCATGGGGATCCCCCTGGTCATGCTTCAACATCGACAGCCAAGCTGAATATTCATGGAAAAAAATTCATGTTGTGTATTTGGTGGGATCAGCTTGGTGTCGTGTATTATGAGTTGCTCAACCGAACGAGACCATTACTGGGGCTCTCTACCGAACACAATTGATGAGATTGAGCCGAGCACTCAAGGAAAAATGCGCCCACTACTATTCCAGGCATGACAAAATTATTCTCCTGCATGATAATGCTCGACTACATGTTGCGGCGCCGGTCAAAACCTATTTAGAAACATTCAAATGAGAAGTTCTATCCCACTCGCTGTATTCTCCAGACATTGCTCCTTCCGACTTACTCCGATCGATGACGCATGGCCTGTCTGAGCAGCACTTCACATCATATGAAGATACCAAAAATTGTATCGATGATTGGATAGCCTCAAAAGATGAAGCGTTCTTCCGACGCGGTATCCACAAGTTACCAGAAAGATGGAAAAAAGTAGTGGTTAGCGATGACCATTACTTTGAATAAAATATTATGTACCGTTCTTTCACAATAAATGCTTAATTTTTGATAAAAAAACGGCAGAAACTTATTTGTACTCCCAATATTATACATATATAGCGAGCAGGCCAGTCATAATCATTGTAGATGATGATGGTAGACAATCATTACTGAGAAAAAGAGAAAGGAAAGTCTTCTTAATATTCGATACTTATTGGCTTATCGTAAACTTTCGTTTCCTTCAGCGGTTAAAGTAATGAATGTAAAATTCATTAGTATTTATATTTATATTTGTCATAATATTTATATACCCTGTAGTTTTGTTCCGCGATCTCCTTGGCTCGTTTGTTGCCTTGATCCTTTAGTTCGCGCTCTTCTTTCTTCCGCAATCGTAGCGCTTCTACGTGCAAACGATATTCGTATTTGATCTTCTTATATCGTCTCTGCGCGATCAACCTTCTCACGTGCGCTTGTATCTTCACTATGGCCCATAGCTTCTTCCGGTACATCTTACGTACCAGGTGGCCTCGGGCTCGTGCCTGAAGCGCGACGATATGGCCGCGCAGATGTCTAAATCTGTGCGACAACACACGCGATCTGATGAGCGCTTGCAATCGCATGTAACCGATTCGCATGCGCTTGTATCGCTGACGTTGTGCATAGCCCCGCCAATATTTTTGCACAATCATCGCCGCCGCTCTCATCCTGAGGAACCTTCTCCTGTAAACCCAGCCGCGAATATTACGTTGCAATATCAGGATCTTGCGTGTCAATACGCGATCACGTTCTTGCTCGAGGAATAGATCGTGAGCATCCTTGAGAAAGACCTTGGTGTGACCAAGTTGGTAATCTGACCGACCCAACACCGCGTGGCAGATTTTCGATGTCGCTGCATGGCAGTCCACCTGAAATTAACAAATATAAATTTAATGACAATATAAATTTTTGATCGAATAGAAATAAAAATTAAAAAAATTTTTTAAGACGCATAGTAGACCAAAGTAATCAGCAACGATTAATAAATTTTGATTTATTCGATTTGATTTATTCGATGGATTTTCCTGCACCTTATGCGCGGGTGGAATGCCCGAGATGAGAAATCGATATCTTTCCACGAACTCGTGAAAGGAATGGCGAATAGGATAGCCAGCTCGGCGAATCCTAATGGTTTCCATCATACCGGAATATCTCAATTGTCGACAGCAGAGACCACGATCAAACATCTGCAATCAAGTATTGTATTTGTAAGACATTGTGATACTAGAACAGAATTAAATAAATCACGAGACCACGCGGATTGAGAATGCTTACCATTGGTTTTTTATATTCATTCGGTTTGATACATCTTATGAAGAAGGGTTGACAACTGCATAGAGTTTTCATAAGCGAATCCAATGATTTCTTAAATTGTGTCGATAACGTGGGTGCTCTCTTCCTGGTTTCCGAGCCCATGCCAATGTCTTCAACGAAGCAAGCTTGAAGGAATTTATTTGACGATATGTGAATAAGTTGCAGCAAGTCTGCGCTGAATGTGTCTCTGTTTTTCTCTAGGAAACTTCTCGTGTCGTAGAAGACGACGCCCGCAAAATGATTCAAGCCAAAAGATGTATTAATATCCGATTTAGGTTTCAAATAATTCCTATGACTGCCATGAGTTTTGTGAATTTTCGCCAACATGGTTTGATCCGTGCCCTAGAAATTGACAAATGCCACATTAAAAGCACTGCAAATAGCCAATTAGATTAAAATGAAGCCACTTTTATAATATAATAACTTAATTGCTGACATGCGTGCATGTGAATTCTTTTAATTTTTTATGTAGAATGATCAAAGTTCAACTTTGAATATCTTTCCTAAATTAGCACCCATACTTTTGGAAATTTCGATTCCTCATCGATAAGCGCCATAATGTTGAGCTGCTTGATAGCTATCAGATCTAAAGCGTCTTGGTTATCAACAAACTCTATATGCTGCCAATTGATACCCTCGTGATTATATTCCTCTTGTTCCAACTTGAATATATGCTGAACGAAGAATTGCTGGAGATTTTCGTTGGCATAATTGATGCAAAATTGCTCGAAACTGTTGTGATTAAAATTCTCAAAACCGAAGATATCCAACACGCCTATAGCACTGCGGGAATTGTTCTTCGGCCTGTATATGGCCTCGTTAATTTTCTTTACAATATGTACGAACAATCGACCATATATGCCCTTCACAAATGCGTCTCTAATATCGACCGATTGATCTCTCGACAACGTGGATACCTATTGAAAGAGACGAAAAATTTACTTACGATATGATAATATTTTTAATATAGTCGACAATATTGCTTTTATGTATATACGGAAAAATACTTACTACTGTCTCACCATGCGCGAATATAGTTCTGCGAGTGAGCGCATCTATCAAAGACTGTACCGGCACTCCCAATAAATATGCCACTCTTTGTACATTCGTTTGCTCTGGGATCTCCGTAGCATCTAAATTATCTGCAACACATCATACACGAATGAACCTCATAGAAATTGAAATTGAAACCATCCAATTCCAACTATGAAATTATTATATAGCGCGGCGAATTTGATTTTAAATCTTATATTGAAATTTCATACCTACGACGGTGGCTCTATACTTTATGTTGCCCATGTGTAATAAAGCCGCGAGTAATTTAAGCACCTCCCAGATCTCCAGATCGGAAAATAGCAAAACCTTCATAGCTGATCTTATATCGGCGAATTCAGCTGCGTCGTCACGCCCTTCGCAAGTAATGCCGCCACCCTAAAGACAAAGATAATAACAATTACACATAGATTGAGAGTATGTACATATATAAGAAAGCTCATGTAAATCATAATTTTTTTCTATATTTTCTTTTCGATGTATTTTTGTTTTTTTAGATGTTTATTTAGATTTTATGTGTGTGTATTTTTTGCGTGTGCGTATTCTCAGAACAAGATAAAACGTTGTTATACTTATTAGTCAGTATCGCTATTAGTGCTAACTCACGACTTACCCCTATGAGATATTTGTACGTGGACGCATCTTCCAACTCGAGTTTTTGTTTCTCATCTTTGGAAAGACCAGCTAGCATACAATAAAAAATATGATAATTCCTTTCGTCCAAGCTTTGAGATACGATTCGTGACTTTTCTAGAAGATATTGTTCTATTTTGGCCCCTTCTATCACACCTTGCTCATTGAAATGAATATCGATGTATTTGCCGAATCGGGAGGAATTGTCATTTCTCACAGTTTTTGCATTACCGAAAGCTAGAAAACGTTAGAAAAGCTTAGAAAAGAAATGTCATTCGATCAACTCTTTAAATGTGAATTTGTCTTATCACGAGATTCACCTTCGAGTATCGGATTCGCTTCCAAGATCTGTTGTTCGATCCACGAATGTTTTCCGCTGATTGCTGCTAGGTATTGCAGAATTAATTTCGTGCTTTCCGTTTTTCCCGCTCCGCTCTCGCCACTAAAATAAGAATAAATTTCTATTAACAATTCTAATTAAAAGAAAAGCAAGCGATCCATATGAATGGTTTGTGTTTATACTTTTAATAATAATTGTTCCTTCTTCTCTAATAACAAACATAAATTAACTTTTATTGATAACTTAGTACTTAAACTTATACTTTACAAATCCATTTGTAAAGATTAAATAAAAAAGATGAATTTAACAAAAATCGGACTATTACAAAATTCGATGTTTGAAGTCGTGCGTCATTAATACGCTTCGAAAGAGACTCTTTGAGTGGTACCTAATTACTATGCACTGATCCTGGCCGTATCGGTTCATATGCGCGTAGCTGTTATCGCCGATGGCGAATATATGCGGTGGCAGTTCCCCGATTTTACGATCCTTGTAGAGTTTAATTTGCTCTGCGGTATAAATAGGCAATATCTGATATGGATTCACGGCAACCAGGATGGAGCCTGTATACGTCTGTAAGTTGTGGATCGTCGTGAGATCGATATCAATCTTATATCAACCTGTATTTTGCTTAACCAATCGCATTTCGTCATCGTGTGCTGAGGGACTTACGTAAATAAGATTCTCGTTATAGCGTATCAATAGATTTCGTAGAATGCCCGCTTCATGGAGGTCTCCTAAACTGATCATATCTTCTACACCTTGCACCGAAGTGGCATGCATGGCCTTTATTCGTCTCTCCGGCGTTAACCATTGTTCCTACGGAATTATTCGCTCATCAAATCATTTAATGACGGAATAGTTAAATGCTGCCTTTTGAGGAAAATGTAAATAATAAATGTATGCGCGGGTGATAATACATGGCATATTATTGTATATTTCTCGAAACCGCGACTTGTTGCATCGCGTTTTAGACAATTTTTTAATGACATGTATTCCTTAATAATTACCTTATTGTCGTCGTCCTTTACTTGAATACGTCTGCCTTCTGCCGAGATGACTCGTGCTCCGATCGCGACATCAAATTCCCTTCCTGAGATTGGTTCGATCCATATGTAATCTCCCTGTGCAAAATGAAGAGATGCATATTTCTTTATTATTTTTCTTAATAGAAAAGGCTAGATTCTTTACATATCTGTGATCTGTATATTAATGTTGCATACGCGAAGACGCGAGTCAGAGCGAGATAAATATGTAGTTGCTCAAGATAACGAATGTACATTTGACTATCTTCAATGATATTAATGAATATAAATCAGTAATTCACATGGGTAATGGGATATTTATAAATCGGCCAAAATTAAATTTTGTCGGCGAATATACAAAAATGCGAAAAGAAAATCGATTGACGCGACGCGATGTGACATGAGGGTTTCACAGTCGGGAGTTTTGTATGGAATTTGTGTTAACGCAAGCATCAGATCTAAATTAAGTTATATGGTGTACCGTTACCGTTGTAATAACCGTAAGTACGCCGCACTTTGCCATTCGGCGTGGCGCGCGGCATGCGGCTCGATGCAAGGATGAGGTGTCTCGTCGTAACAATTTCCCAATTGTCGCTCGACAGTCACATACAAATATTCATGTACAGTACAAAAAGATAAATATAATAGGCTAATGAGAGAGTCAGCAACGATAAACGGCGCAATTATTTAGTGACCAATCAATATTTAGATATTGGATTGATGTTCTTCTTTATTTTAAACGTTTCGACTCTCTTTGGAATCCTCCTCAGCAATAATGATACAAGTATAATTAGCTCACATGTCCACAATGCTTAAGTCACTCGCAAATTATCACTCGACAAAGATCCAGCATTGTTAATCATCACGGAACATAAAGCAGTGCATTTTATTGAACATATTAAAAAGTAGAATTGTTAAAATCAAATATAAAGCTCATTCACATATTTTTTAGAACACACGTCCATGTACGACTCAGATATGTGATCTTTATCAATTTGCGAGTGACTTAGGCATTATGGCCATGTGAGCTAATATTATACTTGTATCATTCTTGCTAAGGAGGATTTCAAAAAGAATCGAAACGGTCAAAAGAAGACATTAATCCAATATCTGAGTATTGATTGTTCACTAAATAATTGCGCCGTTTATCGATGCTGATTCTCAGCAGCTATTATATTTATCTTTTTGTATTGTTTAAAATTCGAGAATCCTAATATAATTATTGTTATTGTTCATGTACAGTTTTATATATATATATATATATATATATACAAATTTTTTCACACACGCGGCCTTGGTAGATCATTTCGACATTACGTCGAAATCTCTCTTTCTATCCTTTCTTTCTATAATACGTCTCTATTTACAGTTACAATTAGATTTAAGAACAATTAAAATTAAGAAAAACACGTAGTTAATTCATTCGTAAGATTCATATCGAATCCAATCGAATCTTGTGTAATGTTATCAGAGAGTTTACCCACTAGAACTTATTCTTCCTAGAAATGAAATATTTTGAAAAATCGCGTTTTAAAAATATTAAGCATTCTAGTGCAGTGCAGACGCGATCGAGCGAAAGTAAAATTGCTAGTCGAAGCAAAAGATGAATCGAGAAGTGGCTCTCATTTCGTGGCGAGGCGAGGCGAAGCGAAGCGAGGAACGGATGGAGCTCTTCCGATGTTCCGGTGAAGTGAACAATCGGGACGTAAACGTAAACGTGTATCAGGTACGTTGTTGGTGTGTGCGGCATATCGTACACGCGCGCGCACGCGAAACTGCGCGCGAAGCATCTTGTGGGAGTTTCAAGTCAGAGCGTTTATATCTGCCACCTTGCCTAATTCGATCGTGGATCTGTCCATTTGTGATTGACGTGGATTTGTCCATTCGTGATTGACGGGTGAGACGAGGGACCAACTTCCATTTCATCATAGAAGACGAATCGGCAGAATTCAACCTTGACATTTTCTACAAAGTCATTTACCGTTAGACTATTATTATATCCATTTGAAACGTGTCATCGACAAAAAGCGTTTCAGGCAAAATTTTCGAGCTACAAGGACATCATGCAATCACCCAGCCAGTAATCCCGGTCGACACAAACTAAAAAAATATCATAACATCAATGTTATTATAATTTTGCACTTGGCAATCCTAAATGTAATGTAGTATTTCATAAACATGATATATTATATACTATAAAAAATATACTTGACGGGATTATCTCCTGATAATACATGGTTTTATATATTTAACATACAATATAATCAACAAAGGCTTTAGTTAAGAGCCGTAACTTAAGGAGTTGGATGTCTTTGCCTTTATTTCAAAAATAATATATTTATAATGTTTTCGACCATTTATCTGATCATCTTCAGTTTTTAAAATTGCTTGCCATCAATAATTTGACATTCAATTGTAATCGGTTACAATTCAAATTCGCCGCAATATATATATATATATATATACTATAAATTCTCGTATCATCAATGATTCGTTTAGTCGTCCTATGATTATAAAATTATTCTCTCCGTAATTTTCATCATTCATTATATTCTAATTTCCTTATTGTATCGTCCGTAAATGTTCATTGCGACACGATCATGGTCGTTGCAATACAAAAGTGCTGTAACTTGGAATTTCTGTAACTTGGACATAATCATTCTGCAATTTTTATCTAAGCTATCTACAAATTTTTTGTTGAGTGATGATTTCAGACATTGAGGGTTATTTCAAATAAGTAACGTTTTTCGACTCATAAGAATAAGATGACTAAATAAATTATTGACGATACGTGAAAATTTATATATGTATTGCGGCAAATTTGAATTGTAACTGATTATTGATGGCAGGTAATTTTATATACTAAAGATGATCAGATAAATGGTCGAAAAAACGTTATAAATATATTATTTTTGAAATAAAGGAAAATTAGGCAAAGACATCCAGCATTAGGCTTATATGCTCCTTAAATTACGACGAGTAGCCTCTTATTGTTATATAACACTTACATTATTGAGTGCGAAATTATATATTGATATCACTTTTTTATTTGTTCTGTCGACTGGAATGTATATATCGCATATGTATCATTAGTCATCAGATGGAAATGTACAACGTGAATTGTCGAGGGTAAATGTGAGGCTGCTGCTGATAATCGTCGCCTTTCACTTGCCTTCGCGAAAAACGCATTGCTTCTCATCTCTCGCTTACCACTGCTTCGTAGATTTACCGATTGACGTCTATCGGCGCGGCGTCAGGAACGCCGACGAAGGAAGCCAATGGACCAAGTCCTCTTGATTTCTATAAATAAATCTCGCGACGCTCTCTATCCCGTTTTCCTTTTCTCCGAAAATGTTTTTTTTTCTTTCTCAGTCGACGTAACTGTTAACGTAAAGCATCGCATCTATACGATATATCATATACGATACTCATCATCGAGTTACAATATTAGATTACACTCAGCAAACGAGAATAGATTAAAATGAATTAAAATTGTTTTAATGCGTTACTTTAAATCCATGAAAATAAATTGAATGGATTGAATCCGAGCTGATACTAATTTAATGTTCGAAAAAAAAATTCATTTAAGGATTACAAATTTTATTCTTAAGACATTTATAATAATTATATCTGAAATTAACTACTTCAAATTAGTATTAAAAAATGCACCTTAGTGGGATTCGAGAATCTGGGACCTCTGTTTGGATTATAAATCTTCTACGTTATCTGCTACACCACTTCTTCAATTGGTAAATATGTTGTTCATTCTCTACTTCAATTACAACTAGCTAAACTAGTAACGAAATTATATAGATATAAAAATTAAATAGATATAATAAAAATATCATCATTTAACAGATATAATAAAGTATAAACAATTTACATTAACCTAATATTTGGGTTGTGTTCGACTTACGAGTCTTCACATCATTCATTTTATTTCTAATCAAAGAGAAACAAAAGAATATAGCTCAATTATTTTTACATTACAATTTTTTTAACTTCGTTGGAGTAGTTAAAATAAAAAATTTCCTACTTATAATTTTGAATAATTTAAATAGCATTTATGGTCCATTTTTAAATAAAAACTTTTTTCATTCAATTAGATATAAAACTACATTTCGTATTCAGAATATTGAATTGAGCAATATTCACATTCCCCAGAAATTGCTGATATTATTTTTGAATTTAACTGAATTAAAAAATTATACTTTCTATTCATAATTCTGAATTGAGTATTACGATTGTACACAGAAAATGCTAATATTATTTTTAGATTAATATGCTCTATGCAATTAACTAACTATAAATGAATAAAAATATATTCAGGATTGAAAAAGCATAGATATCTGCTTTATGCAATTCCTATAAATGAATAAAAATGCATTCAGGATTGAAAAGGATTCATTTTAACTTTCATGAATCTGAATTCTATTTCTGAAAATCTGAATCCATTTTAATCTATTTCAATCCATTTTCATTTGCTGGGCACCCTCCCATCGTTCTTTGTCTCAATCGCCATCGATCGAGACACAAAAGTTATCAAATTCGAATTTCCGAAGTACTCGATAGTTTACTGCAAAATTTTTCTTAAATTCGATTAAGTAAATATTTATTCTTATGGTCTTATCACCGCGGTTAATTGTCACGCTAACCTCTTCTTGAAACGCGCTTCGCTTCAACAGGTGCTTCGTTATGTTGTACGTCTTATTTGTTATTTCCAGTCATTCAAATATCTAAATATTCCCTAATTATTGCCCTCGTCGGCATGGCAATTATTTCGTTCGAAAAATTGGAACGATATATAGTATCAGAATAACGCGATGCGATGTGTCTTTTTTTTATAAAACATTCGTGTGAAATAACCGGTCAAGTCCGATACGCTAGGCTCTTGCTCTTGCAATCAAATATTCCCTATATTTTACAGATTTTCAAATCTAGATCATATTTATCGGAATGTACGAAAATATAATAAAAAGAAATTGCGAATAAAGAATACGCGTACATAGCGCATCGGAGTGACTAGTGTGACTTGCAATTAGCGCGGTGGCGTACATTATCATTGTTTACAACGCGAGAGAATGCGACGATTCTTGGCTGTTCGGTTATTTTCACTCGTCACAGATTCCTACTGACCGTGTTCGAGGAGAACGACGAGGAAAGCGGTAAATGTAATGGATTAAGCCGCGCGAGAGATCTATCATACGCGCGCGCAGCTTTATTCGAATTTACTTATTGTTAATTTCCCCTTTCACGATATTCGATTGGCTAGCGCGCTTACACGTAAATTTCTAGCGCTTTTCTCCCGCAGGAAATTGTTTGCTGTACATTATCGACAAAGTACAAGTTACAAACGCGTTTTGAAGCGCGTCCTCCGCATCGGAGGACATCGAATCTACCTAAAGCATCTACAATCAACAGTAACAGTGGATTAAGGAGTAGGCGTAGAAATCAATCATTCAATCATGGTCGACTGAGAGAAAGATAATAAACTATGATAAAGATAATAAACTACTGCTACTTCCCATTGTAGACCACGCATAATACTTTTGTTTTGAATATAATGCGTTTTCATGGCGATTAGAAATTAATTTATCGAATAGAAATCTACCCTTATGCCCTTATCTCGTGTAGATTATAGCAAGATAAAAATAATACGCAAATAAGGGAAATGTTTACATGAGCGCTTAAGAACCAACTTACACGTGTGACGATGACCATCTCTTAAGTCGTGGTTGTCGACACTTCGCCTGAAACAAATAAAAAATACATATATAAATATATCGAGTAGTGCATTCATATACAACAATTTTATCTAGTGGTAGATGACCTGCACAAATTGCACAGAAGTCTATGAATTTTATGGCCTATTACGCATGTACATATGAATATGTAATAAAGTCTTGAAAGACATAAGAAAAGATACTCGCGAGTGAGAATTTCAAAAGCTACTACCTGCAAGGGTACTCGATCCTCGAGAATCTGACGTTATACGCGTTGTAGATGCGTGTCACTGCATCTATTAAGCCTGTTCTATAAATATTCAATAGAGGATCACAAGCCGTAAGCCGTGTAAAAAATTAACCAATCATAGTCGATTATTTTTTTCATTACTTAACTGTGATTGGCCAAATTCTTACGGCTTAAGGCCATGGCCACATAAAAGACTTAAGGCAGTAAGACGTAGGTAAGCAGTAAGGAAATCAACATGTTGGACTCTTTACGTTACGTTATGCTTTACGGATTCTACTATAATTGATCAATTAGCTTACTGCAGCTTATGCTCAATTTACTGCTCAAGTTTTTTTATGTAGTTTTTTGTCATGGCCCTTTCGGCTTGCGACCCTATTGTAGAACAGGCTTTAGAGAAGAGGCGTCTCGCGCCACGCTTGTCGGAGATGTCTGATCGATCACCGTTAGCGTGCGGAAGCATCGCAAACCTGTTCGCAAAAGTGGGTTAGACAGTTTGCGTTACCGTGCCATACGGCTCCGTCGAGAGATTCATCGAGAATCCTCTCAAGATCTCTCTCTGTGTCTTTCTCTCTTTTCTAGCACAACCATCTGCAGTTCCAATACCACTGCACCGCGTTATCATGAATCGACGAGCTTCGTATAATATACATATTAGGTATAATATACATATTAGGTATTATTTTTGCATGAAATTGAAAAATAATGGATTTCTTTTTACTACACCTAATATGTTATTATACGAAGCTCGTCGATTCATGATAACGCGGTGGAAAAATAATGAAAAAATAATGGATTTCTTTTTACTACACCTAATATATTTCAAGAAATTCAAGAGGAAAAGGCATTCTTTTCAGCGTGATGAATCTTCCCAATAAGATCCATCATATTATTATAGAAGTGTGATGTTATATTATTTTTCATTCTTTTCACATAAGGCAGAATTTTCAGTTTAAAATTTATAATAAGTCGATTGTAAATTAAAAAAATATTTCTCCAGATTAATTTAAATTTCTTATACAGTACGATGCACACTTTTACCTCAATCCCACGTGAGGATGAGATTTATGATTTCACTCGTCGAGATCATGTAACAATGAGGACTTTATCGCGATAATGTGTCATACAATGGCTCTGTAGGTTATACAATCTAAGTACATTTAATGTTACGAGGAAACCGACAAAAGATTTCAACAATTTCCAAACGGATTGTGCTGACAGAATTTATCGAAACGAGTTATAAAATTCAATTCAACGTGATTGATGGAATGTGTCAATTGGATGTATCCATCCATTGATTATACAGGTATAGCAAGAGACATAAATAGAGAAGATAATATTGTTTGTGGATTGATCTAAGCGAATAAATACATATATCCAGCTAACGCTAAATATTCATAGAAAGTTCGATTTGTATTCCCAATGTGTCGAATATTGTGGCACAGTGTGAAAGAATCGTTACAGAATCTACAAATGTCGACGAAATGTTCAGAATATTCTACGAATATTTTTTATATATTTCACGAAAATCGCGAGCGAACGAGCAATATGTTTCCGCCGACAGAGGGCCGCGGCGGAGAGCATTTACTCGTTAACAAGAATCATCTAGGAAAGAATATAAGGAGCGCAGCATTTCGTTTGTAAAATAAACCCTAAAATTGGATTTCAAAGTGAAAGTATGAAGTGTATTTTTCAGAGCAAAATTTTGTTTAAAAATTGATTGAAGGATGATCAGACATGGAATTTCTGGAAAAATTAAAATTTTGCAAAACATATATAGAATATTCTTTTCGGAATGTTTTTTTGGAATTTTAGGAATCTTATGAATATTTTGAATATTTCAGGAATATTTAGCGTTAACTCTCTCTCTGTGTGTGTGTGTGTGTGTGTGTGTGTGTGTATACGTCCGCGTCGATTTGTTTCGCGAATGTTTGAATTATAAGATGACTGTTTTAATTTTATAGGCAGGCATTCTTGTCTCGCCATGAACTTGAAGCACGGGCGTGAGCACAGAGCAGTCGCAGTCGCAGTCATTGACTTTGAAAATATCTATGGAGAACGGTCAGTGGCGTAGGCGCCACGCGGGAGACTTTAACGGGTGATCAAACGAGGCGCGGAGGATCGAAGACCACATCGGGAGAGCCCATACAATTTATGCGGTTTTTCTTTTTATAACTCGCCCTCCCGAGAAGACGTAAAAATACATTGCAGGGATAAGTCAAGGAATTGTCTTCCGGAAGCCGTATTTCAGTTTGCATTATAGTTACAGTCTGCTATAGTATGACCTGTATGACAGCAATCAGTATTAGTAATAATACGTACCGATATCGTAGTGATTAATCGTTTTAATTAATTAATGGTGTATCGATGTGCGGTCAATAGAAAATTGTTAAAAAGAGATAAAGATAGTTTGTTCTTGAGGCGAATATTGTTATCAGTGTTAATGTATGTACAGGGTGTCTTATTTGCCGTAGATTCTTTCAGCAATTCGGGATCGATTTACTTTTGCGTTTTATGAGAAGATCAAGGAAGTCAATTCTAGTTTATGGTATATTTTCAATTGTTATGATTATCCTTATGGTCAAATTTCAAATTAAAATGTTATTAAAGCGAATTTCAGAACTAAAAATTAACTAGAGTAACAAATATGTTTCGTACCGTAAAAAAAAAAGAATTTCGATCGTTTTGAGATCTTTTCTACTTACGAAGAAACGATCATTTTAGATCCTGTCGGAGAATCAATTATTAAAAAATAACTTGTGACACATTAAAAATAAATTAAAACACTCTGTATAGATAAACGAAGAGTCAAGTGAGCCTGTAATTATAGTTTTATCTCTCTCTCTCTCTCACACACACACACACACACACACACACACACACACACACTTTCTCTCTCTCTCTCTCTCTCTCTCTCTCTCTCTTTCTCTCTCTCTCGTCGTCATACTTATCTCTACTATCGTAACACCTATCACTTGCGACATTCGCACGCGTACTTGTATCGAAGCAATTCGTCACACTTAATTTTTTTTTTTTATTAAAGCGACCGTCTCTCGCAATAAGATGCATTCGATTCATGCGACAATAGTCGTGGAAAGCGTGAAGCATTATTATATGGCATTTAGATTTAAAATTAGAAAGGACAAAACTCAAGAACTTGATTTACCGGTAAATGCGGTGCGGTATTAAATAAAATTTGTTTTCGCACATTTAAATGAAAATTTATAAAATCATGGAAAAACCTGGAAATTTTGTTAATCACTGCAACCTGGCCACACTAATCGATTTTCGTGAACATGAAACTTATTTTAGAAAAGTTCTCATCGCCGTTATTATTTCTTCCGAGAACGACTTCCATTCAAGGAATAATTCAACATTCGTGCAACTTCTTTGAGGAGTTATAATTATATTTCTTGAGAAACAAACTATCAAGAGAAATAAGCTATCAGAAACGTTCGAAACTTAAATTGTTATTTTTTCCAAGTAACATGCAAATTGTTGATCTTTTCTAAAAAATCTGATTATCGTGCGTATACGATTATCACGCGTATTCATTCCCGAAATGATCAAGCAACCGAATGCTCCTCCATTCCGCTTCATTTATCTGAAATATTCGCATCCGCCCTGTTTGGTGAACTGTAGGAATAATAAGCTCTCAATTGCAGACCCGATTCTCGAGACTGCAATCGGAGTATTCGGAGCAATGACAGAAGGCACGAAGGAGCACGTTATCCTTGCATGAATCGCCAACTTGCTACCACCACGTACATACCTGTTGCGAGTAACGAGAAACACGACGAGAGCGGCTATATGTCGGCGGCACGCTCCATTAAGAGACACTACACTGGCACTAGACTTCCGATGAGTGGCTCGATTTTCATATCCTCTCTCTTTGGAGATCAGCACGATGAGCACGGTCGAGCGAATAAATAAGTAAATAAATAAATAAATAAATAAATAAATGGACAGATGGATGAGATGCGTCGTATAATGATGGAGACTAAACGTAAGCGAGCACAAGATAATCGAGGTAAGATCGCAGGAGCGAACACAACCGGTTGCGACCTGGAGAGTCGCGTGGTAGAGCTCACGAAGAGCGTCGTCGTCGTCGTTATCGTTCCGGAGGATGAAACCACGGTGAACCGGCACATTAATACGTCCGCTCGGCTTCGGAGTTCGGTTCGGCTGGGATCGGGTGTGCCAGTCTACAATGCCAAGTGTCCAAGTGCCAGGTGGAAGCTGGCTGAGCGCGAAGGTGGTGGTAAAGTCTTACACACTTCGGACCGCTTCGGGCCGCTTCCCCTGTCCCCACCGCGCTCGCACGCTCGCTGCGGCGCAGCGGAGACGAGGGCGAGGGGATACTTTGATCCAACCACTGTACGTATACAACCAACTGTGACGGACCGACTGGTGGTCGTCAGCGTTCGCCAAGTCGAATCGCTTTCTGCAGTCAGGTAACAGATTACCTATCTCGCCGCTCACCTGGCATATGTATACCCCGCGCTTGCGATTTCGTCTATAATATAGAATCGGCAAAAAAAACTGATAAGGTGCGTTTGGCAATGTAAATCTGAGATGCGAATTAGCAGATGGCGAGCTTGATCACGTGATCTTCGAGCAATCCGAGTGAGAGAGGCAATCAGCCAAGAATTAATTCCGAACGCTACAGAGCTGTAAACTGTCCTTTAAGGTTCAATTATAAAATGAAATTATTTATTTTTATGAATAAATAAAAAATATCTTATTAATTGAACATTTCTTTCGCTTTTTATTAGAAACTAATAATAGTCTTATATACTAAAAATAGATCGTTACACATGAATGTAGCAGCAAGGTAGCTCATATGCAAGTTGTGTTTTCTTAAAAGAAAATACTACATTGCAAAATAAATTTCTGCAATTTATAAATTATTTCACTTGATTTATATTCATTAGAATCTTTAATATATTAGTACAGTTTGATTTTATTTCATTCTATATGTGCAACATAAGTTTCGATCTAAAAATTAACTAGCAAATGCTTTGCTTTCAAATACATAACTTCAAATTCATAAAGAGGAAAAGAATTAAAAACTTACTTTCCTCATTAATTATTGTACATAATGTACTCCATCAATTTCTATTTGATAGTCAGCATTTGAGACTCAGACATTATAACAATTCAAATATACTATTTGTATAATAGAAGTATTAAAAGAGATATAAATGTACATTATGTTAACGAATCAGTTGGATACATTATCATAAATATAAGTTATAAATTTAATTTAAGCGCGAAAATCTGCATTAGTTCTACGAGCTCGATTTTTGAATCCGGAGTGAATCGAGCAACAATTGGCTCGATATATATATATATATATATATATATAAAATTCGATTTCTCTCTCTCTCCCTCTCCCTCTCTCTCTCTCTCTCTCTCTCTGTGCGCGCGCGCGCGCGTGTGTGTGTGTGTGTGTGT
>Ga0157364_1002776_pt1 | contig 16640 bp, 5 predicted proteins | sample AttsexASBM2_FD_111476 | JGI IMG/M metagenome (GOLD analysis project Ga0157364, IMG submission 111476) | Fungus gardens microbial communities from leaf cutter ant in Ribeirão Preto, State of São Paulo, Brazil - Atta sexdens ASBM2 | ecosystem: Host-associated > Fungi > Mycelium > Unclassified ... | reverse complement strand
ACACACACACACACACACACACACACACACACACACACACACACACACACACACATGCACGCACGCACGCACGCGCGCACGCACGCGCGCGCGCGCGCGTGATAATATTTCATTGCAGTTCCGATTTTTTAAAACTTATTAATGGCACGCTAATATTTCGAATCAATTTGAAACTTCAACTTTCAAACTTTGATATGTTGTAAGTTTGTACCTAGTATTAAATTGCACAGTGGTATTTTTCCAAATCAGGAAGGATTCATTTTTTTTTTGCAATCATAGCATCACAAGATTTTTTTCAGAAAGATCTCATCTTCAAAGGATTAAAAAGTTACTTTTATATCAGTTTATTGCAATTCACTCATAAAATTCCGTCAAATCGTCGCGCGTTGGTACCACGTCGAGAGATCGATCTTTCTATAGGTCTTCGATTCCGTGCGAGTGCGTCTGCTGTTCTAGCTGCGTACGCGTGCTGTGTGACGGCGATATTGCGTTTTAGTGTTATGCTGTTCATTTCGCGAGAAAATCTTTGAGCGAGCAGCAAATATGACGAATTCGGTGCCGGACAGGTAAGCGGCTTTGTTTGTTGTAAATAGGAAAATTTGCCAAGTTTCTCGAAATAGTTGAAAATCGCTTGCGTAACGTTATCGCAAGTAGGGTCGAATCGTAATGAGGTTATGTTGTGCCGACTTTTTAGACGTTTCAGATTGTTTCAAATACGTCCCGTAGCCGCGTTGTTAAAACGCAATCGTACGCGATCATTGATCCGCGAGGCATAATGTCATTTTTATCTAACGTATCAAATAGAATCAACAGCATGACATACTGCTGACTTCGGGAAAACGATTCGACGCTATTTTCAAAGATAGCTAACTTATCAACGGAGTACACGTATCTGATCACTCGCTGTTTCCCGCCTTTTTTTCCAAGATGGAGTTATATATCTGCTCAACAATATTCGAATGCGAGTTACTCGGTGAGTTAGTTTGATTCCCGCAATTATTAATCTTCGATCAGCGAATTAATCGTATGACTTTCCTTAGGGCAGAAACGTGAAAGTGAAAATTTTTTGTATTTTGTGTGTATACATGTGCATACATACATACATACATTCATAAAAATTTTCATTTATCATATTTCCGTTCGGAAAAAGAGTTACATGATTGTATCGACCCATTGTACTCAGATTTTGTTTTGATATATGTGGTGTCTATATTCTACAATAGAGCAGTAAGCCTTAAGTCATAGGAAATTAGTAAAAGTATGATCAATTCTCTTCACATTTGTCTTTGATTGGTTAATTTCTTATTACTCTATTGTAGTGATTGTGTAATAATTATCGTGCTGTTTAGTTTTTTTAGTGATGTTCTTTTGTAAAATAGTCGATATCGATTGGAATAAATGAGGCGGAGAATACGTTCCTGTAAGATAAATACGTGATATTTGCAATTGTGTCGATTTAAATCTGTTGATTAAGATTGATAGTAAATGGAAGGATGCAAAAGAAATGATGAGATATCTTGATATTTAAGCGTATCATTTTTTTTCATTACATTAGGAATTTACATTGAAAAAAATGTTTTGTTCTATGAGTCAAATTTTTGCTGTAATAACAAGTATATTTAATTGAAATGAATATTTAATTGTACTGAACAAAAATTTTTAGTTAATATGTACTAAACAAAAGTATAATTTTATGTGAACTAAAAATGTTTAATTGGTATAAACAAATATTTTTATTATTTACAAATCAGAATAATATATTTCGCAAGAGAGAAGCAACTAAATACTTTGATTACGTAAACAATAATATAAAATATGTATAAGCTATTAAAAAATATACCTTTTTATATATAACAATTTTGCTGAAAATATTAAATTTTTTTTTTTAATATATAAAATACGGAATAAAATTTGGAAATCAGATTCGAAGAGTGTTGATGAATAAATATAAAATTTTGTATCTAATCCGCGTTCTCATTCAATCTACTTTGTTAAATCGCTGCAAATGCAACGCTATTTAGGTATTATTAATGGCAGCAGAGAAAGCAGCTTTGATCTGTTGTCAAATTCTTTAATATAATTGGTTTATACATTTAAATCCAATGAAAAAATCCAATGAAAGAGCAAGACTAATCATATATTATATTAAATAACTTTACAATTGCAAAGCTGTTTTATTTGTTAAATGCAATCACTTCTATAATTATTGTTTCTGCGTATTTCAGATGGTTAGAGTACAATGCTTTCGGCGATGTGATCAAGGGCACCAAGATTTTAACATTCAAAGTTCCGCTGAAGGATGTGAGTATTTGCGCAATTCATTAAGTCGTACTTTTTAACTCTGTAGTAACTTTCACAACCTGTGAAATTATTTCAAATACAATTAAAAAAAAAACAAAATTAACGATTTTTAGCAATAAATATAGTATACCATATAAAATATAAACAAATATAAAATAAAAATATAGTATGAAATAATAAATTATAAAAGAAGAAAAGCAAAATATTTCTTTCGGATTGAAATAAGAATTACATAAAAATAGAGCGAATAAACAAAAAGAATTTAACAAATACCACAAATAAGACGTATTCCTTATATCGTTTCGGATTGTGAAATAATAATAGCATAGACAATCAAATTAGAATGAATGAATAAGGAAAATGTAACAAGCACCAGAAATATATATTTTTTTACATTCTGAGAACATTGATCCTGATGTTAAATATAAAGATTTATAAATATATATAATTTAATAAACCGTTATATTTGCACGATCTACTTCTAAGAAACGTTTATATTTGATGTTTAAAAGTAACGAAAAACACATTTCGGTTTTCTCTAAAGAAGATTTACTCCGAAAAAAGATTTATTTAAAATAAAAAAAGTTTTTAGAAATTGCATCGCTCTTGTGAAACATTGTCGCGGTTCACTTGGAAACAAAATGCCCTTCGCCGTTCCCTCGGCTTCTCCCTCGTTCCTCGATTGTCCTCTCCCGTACTTCTCCTCGCATTAAATCAAAGATTCTCTTCGCGGGAGTCGTGGCGGCTGCACGGCAGATAAGATCGCGTCGGATTCTCGAAATGGACGACGCGGCAGGTACACGCGTCGTCGCTACGCCACGTGCGCGCCTGTGTATGAATGCGTGCACGCAAACACGCACGCCCGTAGGCACGCACGTACGCACGCACGGCTCGTGGGATCGTGGCACGGGTCTCCGTTAAATCGATGCGAACATCAGGGAACCTGAGGAAATGAGAGGGTGGAGGCTCGGAGAGCTGCACGTTTACTCCGGAGGGGTATAACGGGAGGGTGGGAAAGCAACGTCGTGAGATCTCGTATCGGCCGCGGCCAAATTGTCGTATTGTTATACACGATGACCCACTCCGTAGATATAAACAGGCTTGATGTATGCGCGCTTCTGTAGCCGGTGCAGTATTGCCGGGATGCACGTCGCCGCGCCGTCGATTCTTCTTCGGGTTTAAATCCTCCGACTAGATAAAATGCTCCAATGCCGACGGCTGTGTACTGTAACGCAAGCTGGTTGACGTATGGCCATTCACGCTGCGATCTATCGCTTCTCATTGAAATCTTTGGGATTATCCGGCAATACAATTTTTGTAAAAGGAACAGATGGTTATTCAAAGTTTGATGATAGAATTCTCGATTCATCCGTCATAAGTGACGATATTATAATATTGATCGGATTTGGTCAATTCTATTTATTTGCTTTGTTGACATTTATCCATAAATTACTTTATATCTCTATTGGAAAATATTTAATGAAATTTCTAGGCATAAGAATTATTAAATATAATTCTGACATAAAGAAGTATTAAATATAAAGAAATAAGAATGAAAAACAATAAGACGTTAGATTTTCGAATTGACTATTATCGGGTCATGACTTTTACTAATCTATAATATATGATTATTGCGTAATCTATTATACATAAAGTATAATTTTACTGATGTAAGATCTAAGAATTTAGCTAAATGAAAATAATTTTATTGGATTCTATCTCCAAATAATTATATAAGACGCTCAAGTTACTAGAATGTCAAAATTTTTGGCAGCGTTGTTCATTATACTTGAGTATAATTATTTTTTGATAATCAAAAATTATTTTTATATCATTATGTCTACCTAAACTTTAGCATGCTTTTCATATAATTAAACTAGCTGTAATAATCATGTTACTCTCTCTTTCTCAATTTATGTTATTTTATTCGTGAATGTATGTTCACAACATAAAAAATGTATCGACAATCGTCTGTACATGACAAAAATTTTAATTGATTTAATATATATATATATATATATATAGAGAGAGAGAGAGAGAGAGAGAGAGAAAGAGAGAGAGAGAGAGCTCTTTCTGTATATTTAAAAATAAAATATGCGCGAGCGATTTTCGTGGATATTAACTAATCTATATATACGCTTGAAAAAAATATCTTATATAAACAAGAAAATATTGTCGACGTCTAATAACCGCGTCGCAGTATTTTTACTACCAAAATAATAAGTCGAGATCACACTGTTGTTTCCTGGTTATCGGCCTAAGGGCCGCGCATATGCCATGTTGCGTATGCTGATTATGGACGATGCGGCGCGTAGTCTCCTAATTGACGGCACAACGGTGCCCAGGTTTCACAGGACATAAAACATTTTTATATACCTTCGGTTCGTCGAGATCTCATTAAAATACGTAACGATAGTCTGCCTAATTGACCGCGCCGTGCTGGGTTATGATGGCGCACTCCTGATCGGCGTATATATTGTACAATATCTATATAATTTGTTGAATCTCTTCGTTTATAACATAATTTCTCGCGTCGTCATGATTCTTGTTATCTTACCAAAGATACGATTAGATAGACCATTATGACACTTATGTTGTACTAACGATAGTTTGTATGTTAATCAATGTAGAACAATGATCGATTAACATGCCGCATTTATACTGAGATGATGAATAATGATGAAAGTTTCCAATAATTTATTTTGAAAGATTATCATTTTTTTTTTATTTCTTCGTCGATGATGCTACTTACCGCGACATATATTGTATGATGGTATAATATATTTACATGGAAAATTTTGCTGAAGTATTTAAAAATTGAGTTAGATATAGATCTAAACTGATTTTCTTGGATCATCAAAATAATTATATAGAACGCTACTATGATGAATAAGTATGATGAATAATGCTGCGAAAAGTTTTGACATTCTAATAATCAGTTTGAGCGTCCCATATAATTATTTTTATGGTTCAACCAAATTATTTTCAGCTGTGTGTATTTAGTTAAATTTTTAAATATTTAGCGAAACACTTTATATATATATATATATATATATATATATACACAATATACATATGTACATATCGCCCTATACATTTGTTGCAGTGATACAATTCAGAAGATAAAGTTTTCCAGAAAAGGGATTTGAATTGTTTTTTGAATTATTAAAATTTTAGAATATCGATTTTAAAACAAGTTTTTTTTGATGAAGAATTGATTGTAAAAAACTAACGCTCGTTTCTATCAATGTTTAATTTTAATTAATCTCGGTTCTAATCTAACTCTTCTTCTCTTTCCAATTATAAAAAACTAGAAAAAAATGAAGAGTAAGTTGAAAATTGAGACTAAAATTAATCTGCAGAAGTCTGGTAGAAATGGGCACAAAAGTATGCTTTTTTTTCTTTATGTTTCCATTCTTTTTCTGAAATAAAAAAAATGATCATTTTTCAGTTATATCATTATTGTAGTAAATGAGCGATATACATATAATTAATAAAAAATAATATTTTTATTATATCTGTAAAAGTAAAATTGATCGCGTACACGAATTTCATTAATGTTAGCCTGCTGACGTTAACTTTAATAACTAGCCTAAGAACTCAAGGGACTTGGCGCCATCCTTTATCCAGCCGTAATCCATCCGCTGAGTGTATCACAGGCCGGTCGTGTCAAAAAACCCGCGGGATCTGAGCGGCAAAATTAGCGATCCTAATTCGCCACACGGTCGGAGGTAAGCAGCAACGCTCTGATCCCCGTTTGTCCCTATTTAATTTCCGCCTAACTCGCGGCTCCGGAACCGGTTTTTCCCGTCCACCGGCCGTTCCCGCGCGCGCAGGACAGTTGCAAATAAGTTTCGGCTCGCCGGGATCGCCTGCTATGCATATACGTTGGGCATGCACACGCGAAATAGGAGGGTGCCAGGGCTAATTGATTCTGGCGTCGCGGGCATTACATAAAACAAGTCGAAACCGAGACCCCGAATTGGACTCGGGGCTGATTGGGCCCGCTGCGGCGCGGCGGCGTCGGCCACGGGGGGCCACTCGTTAATAGGGCCCTCAAAGGGTCAGTGCTAGCACCCATTTTCTTGGGCTGCTTCGGCTCGTGTACGGTGAACGCTTCTTCATCATCTATAAGAACTTGTAACAAATATCGTCTCACACGAAATGTGATACTCTCGCCGACGCTTCACTATAGACTTTCTGTCCTTCTTCCTCTCGTAATCTGATTGGGTAACGCTGCTGATCTGATGGATTTAAAATGGCATTAGTCATATGCTGTCGGTGGATGCATCCCTGTGCAGAGCCTCTTCTATGATGAATTATGGAAATGAGAAAAGAAACATTTTTGTAAATAGATCCCACTCTCTTGAATTTTAAAACTTGACATTATATAAATATTGCTTTTGTATTTCCTCTTATTACTTTTATAAATTTTTGATAAAAAAGTTCGGCAAGTTTTGTGTTTATTAAATTATTAATAACATATATTTACAAAAAAATTTGAACTGTTGGTTATATTTTATTAAATATAAAAAACTAATTAATATTTAAAAAATGACCGTCTTTGATTAAAACTTTAAAGCGCTTTGGAAATAAATTGTACGTCAACGATTTTTTCACGGATAAATTTTCCCAGGCAGTCAGTAGAACAATTTTTAGTTCACTAAAATTGATGCAGCAATTTTTAGTTCACTAAAATTGATGAAAATTTCGGTACAATTTTTTTGATATTTAATAAGATGTAACTAACACTTTCCATTGTTTATTTTTTTAAATGTTATTATCCTAAATAATAAAGCTTTAGCTCAAAAGTCCGCCTTGATCAAACAATCAAACTTAAGCAAATAAGTCAATAAATAAGTAAAGAAGCTTAATAATTCTTTATTTATTAATTATTAAGCTTCTTTACTTATTTATTGGCTTATGTACTTATTATTTATTATTTACTTATTGGACGATAAACTATCAGATCAAAAATAGTGATCAAAAGTCAATAAGAAAGTTGTAGGCATCCGCATAGATCAAAGAATTGCGATACTATTATAAATCTAGAACTCTATTCTATATATCAATGTATTTTGTCGTCAATTTTATGTCAAAATGATTAAAGATTTCATTTTGACAGAAAATGTCGACAAATAACGCTCGCTATTTGGAATTTGGATAATGATTTGTTAAATATACAAAATTTTGTCACAAATTTTTTTGTCATCCTGTACATAATATACAGCTGAAGAGTAAAATAAATTTAATGAAGAAAAACCAAACATGATTGGCGCGCGTGCTCTTGATTATTTTATTTTTAATAAAATTTGATTAATTTCTACCTAATGTTAAGAGACATCTGCTCTTCGGTAATGATGTGTAAACGTATAAATATTTTTATTAGATAATCAGAATAGATAAATAGATAGCTATCAAGTTTTCTCTTACTGTTTTCTTTTGAGAGATAGCAAGGAATGCACATCTCGACTAGCTATATTTTCTTCTTTTTTTCTAGACTGTCGCAGCAATGTGGGCGATTTCTGCATGGTGATAGAATATTAATTCATGTCAAGGAGCTAGGTCTCGCTCGAGAGTAGATAGCGTCTCTTCGTGGGTGATATCTGTATTTCAATCCTCAAAATCCTGAACATTGAGATCGTTATCGCATGAACTTCTCAGTTACACACGGCTACTCGTCCTCGTCGTATAAGCAACCGTGTTTTCGGGGATAAGATGAATGGGGGAGTTGATCATTTTGTTTTAAATTTACCTAACATTCCTTAGAGAGATGTATTCTTTTAACGTACGTGTACTGCATAACGTGTTTCGATTCACACGGTGCAATTCATTCTTTCTATCTGCAATTTAAGTCAATAAGGCTCGAATACACTGGTATCGAAATTATTTACAGAATTTTTATAGAATATAAAGATGCAACTTTATTGATATTTATTTTAATATGAAATAGTCTTTTGATATTAAGTACTTTGATTAAGATAGTTTGAGAGGGAGGACAACATTCTTTAGAAATATAACGTTATATTTTGTAAAGATTCTATTTTTTTTATTTTTGAAATTTAGTTAGACTTTTTCTCGATGCTTGTTCATTAGACTTTCACAGTGTAATTTTGATCATACTCAAATATCCCGTCGACTCTGATTAATTCCGTTATGATAACCTAGGAATGTAGGATACCTTTTTCCAGATGACCCTTTCATTTCTCACAGCTTTTACCTGCATTGGGAAAAGTGCTGACTGCGTGCGAGTGATGAAACCAGCATCGGTTGAAGTCATTTCTGTGGTTTTTAAAACGTAACGTTTCGTATTACATTTCGAGGATATCGTATCGATTTGTTGCCCGACATGCGGCAATCATTATTCACGACTGCCATCATATATAACGTTTTTGCTAGCATACCATATAGGATTAGCTGCATTTTTTTTTACATATGATTTATGAGCGAGATCCTCGCGAACTTCATCGCTCGTGCGACGTATTCATGTCACGGACTGGGGTCCCGCGTCCTTCTGACTGACCCTCTCATCTCCTTTTTTTATGACAAAATATTAAGTAACTGCCCTCGACGATAGTAATCGGTTTGGTTACTGTCGGAGATAATAAACGGTGCATTGTATAGTGGAAGTAGAAGTGTACTTCCACCATGGTGCATTGTGTCTTATTCTAGATGTTAATCTTGAAGGTAAACAGCTGATTTTGTGCAATCTGGCATTCTTATAGTTTTACACGAATTTTGTTGAGTTTATGAAATCTTTATGAAGATTTTACTTTTGATATAACCTGTACAATACTCATGTATCGTTATCATAGAATTTTTATCTAACATCCAATATACATGATAGTTTCATTAATTTCTGAGCTACAAGTAATAATTATATTAGATGTTACGGAATACTAATTAGATGTGGAAATTTAATCCGGTGTCATATCACATACAGGAATGACACACCTAGGTATGGCATACTCAATTCAGTTTGATTGCTTAATTTTCATAAAAATAAATATATTATGAAAATGTTTTTCAATCTAAAGCCAGACATAACATAACATAACATAATATTAATTGCCAAGCAAGTGTATGTATCTTTTATTAATAAAAAAGTTATAAGCAATAGAAGTAGTATGGGAAGCTTAGAAAAAGAAAGCAAAGTATACTAAATCCAAAAGAGTTAAGTTTACGTAAGATGAAATGATTTCGAATTTTAGTAAATTTATAACTTGATTTTACGAATTTTTTTTATAGGTTAATATATAGGATTATTCAATTAAACAATATTTAAATATAGATTGATGTCGAAGAGGTGTTAGTTTAAGATTATGTCATTTAATGATCCTCACGAATCTCCCGTGTCGGAAGATTACGGTAATTAATTCGGGACACGTTCTCGCGTCACTATTACATTTCCCATCGACATTCGGTCGTGCATGATCGTTAGATAAGCGGATTTATTGGCTCGCCGCGAGACGAACGTGCGTTCTATGTTATTAGCAATGATAAGTGTTTGTTTAACACTCGCCGAAGAGAGGTGGATCCGCGAGCGCCTCCTCATCTTCCCATAGCATTTCACGAAAGGGATGTGCTGCGTGGCGAGAGGAAGAAGAAAGACGATTAGGAGAGAGACGGCGATTGTAATTTATGCCGAAGTTAGCGAGCAACTTCGATGACTTTGTAAAATATTACTGATCCCCGTTTCGAAGATCTTATCTAGATCCGACACCGCGCTCTCCGTTTCGTCGGAACGCCTTCCTTCTTTTCTTCTCTTCTGCTTCTTCTTCTTCATCATCCTCTTCTTCTTGTGTTTGTCCTCCTCTTCTTCATCATCGCCCTCCTTGTTCTTGCTCTTCCTCTAGCAGGCTGGCGCCTCTAAAAGAGGTCGTCGTGCGTCACGCCGAGACCCACTGCGCCAGAACGACTTTGCTTTCGAAGTTCTGCCGATCGACACCGAAGAAAGCATATAAACATGTCATTTGTTGATGAAACTAGTTTTTATCTACGCCCGAGTGTCGCGAAAGTGTTGAACATTTACTAAATTGGACGCTGCCGGTTATTTTATTTGTTATCGACACCGTTGTCTCGCGATCTAACATTGTCACACTTGGCGGTCCGATTTTAAAATAGAAAACGATACGATATACAGAATTTTCGCGATGACGATATACTACCGTTCATGAAAGTTCGGACATCAAAGGGTCATGTAAAAATTTGAATATTTTGAAAGAATAATTGTATTATTGTTTTATATATTTTAAGATACGTGCATACATATTAACACCAATTGCAAAAGCTTTATAAATTTTATATGTCAAATGAGAATTCTTTAAATTTATCGATTATACTATGAAATAAAGACAATATATTTATATTTAATAATTTTTGTATATAAAATAAAATCATTTATAAGCTTTTACAATTGGTATTAGTAGTACAAGTACTCTAAAACATAAAAAAAAAGAACACAACTTACTATTTTGTAATATCCTAATTTTTATATGATCATTCGATGATCATAAAATTTATGCAAGTGTCAAAAATTTCATAAGCAATAGTATATATACCAATCTCTTTACTTTCATGTTCTGTAATACTTTATCTAACTTACGTGAAGTGCAGTTTAGATGTTGATCTACATAAATTAAGAAACGATATAGGTATGTCACGAATAAAATTTGCAACAAGGTTTAAAAGTTTTTGTTACGGTAGGTGCTCTCTGGTGAGAGTTCTTACAGGTGTGTGCATGTTGAAGAGAATGTTCGCGAGAAACTCGACATGCAGGACACTTTTGTCACGCCGTCCGATCTATCGCGCCTCATCAGATATGGTAGCTGCGCCACGGTCTATCTCCACTAGATAAGATGGCGAATGTTCATCTCGGGGGGTCCTTTCTTTCCGGGAAACCTGCGGAGCAAAGATCTCGCAGTAGCCAGCCGTTATCTTCTTACCCGATCGTGTTTCGCCGTTCCTCTCATTTTGCGATGCTTCGTTACGCGTAGGTACTGCCTACTTATACACGTACGTGCACAGTAAAACGGTGACGTGCACAGTCATAAAGAATCTGGAAGATATACTCAACTGATTAGGATGTCTGTGATGTCTATAATGCAATTCAACGGATCGTAGAGTTTTTGATACAGTTTAATATATTTTTGTACCAACGTCATGAGAATTATTTTTGACGTAAATACTTATAAATTCATGGTTTTTATATTTATTACAAATGTGGATAATCAAAAATAATTCCTTAAGATTTTAATTTAATGAATATAAAATAGTATTATTAGTCATGATTTATCTTTTATTCTCAATTTTACTTTTTTCTCTATTTTTATAATGTATTATTCTCTACGGATGTGGCTCGCAGAATAACATTTTGACGGTCATTATTTGTCAGATTTTCGTTGAAAAAACATATATTATAAATGTATATCGTAAAATTAAGTCTTATTTACGTTGTCTCATTTCTTTACAAAAATTGATTTCTTACATTTGGAATAACGAATTTGTGATCTGTGGAGAATGAAGGTGAGTACAATATACTGAAAATACAACAATATAATTAACTTCTTTGCATAATTTCGTCTTTAGACATTTGGCTTTTTAACGAAGAGACAAATTGCGGTTTTTCTAACCAGAAAATAGGAAAATGCTCATCCTCAGTCTCACATAGAATTTGAATTCCAACATTATTACAAGATTTTTGTCAAAACATCTATGGATTTGTTGATGATGGTTTGAAGAAAAACCGAAATTACAAATAAGATGGTACAGATAATTATTGTACATTTATATCCTATGTAGACATTATTTATTAATTATATAAGAAATTTATGCACCAACTTCCGTGCTGTATATATGCTCTTATTGTATATACGTGTATTTTATTGTATTTTTTAATTTCGAGAGCCTGATTAATATTTATAATTTAGTATTATTAAAAAATTAGTTATTTATGAAATAATATATAATTAATATTCTTTGATTGAAAAGGATATAATCATTTAAATAGAAGTCGTAAAGAGTTTATCTAACGAATGAATATTTGCATAGATATCTGTATATTATCTGTACCATTCTCTAAAATATAAAAAAATTTTATCTAAAAAGATTGCATAGCAGATTTTTGATGGCACATTTTCATTACCGACAAAACTTTAAATTTTTAATGTAGATATCAACTTTTTTATAAAGATTTGCAACATATATTCATTCGATATATATTACGATATAATTTCTAGAATGCTTCATATTTTATGGATGGACGATATGATTATTTTCTTTTCAAATGTTAAATGCCATTTCGTATTATGGTAACATAAAGTGCAAACGAGCTCGAAGGTGATCATAGCTTTTTTTTCTTTTAGAAAAAATATAGTAGAGACGTAGAAGCCATTTGTTCAGTATGTACACTAGCCGACCCTCTTGATATGAGTACGAGGGAAATAATGGACCGCAAATGTTCCGCGGGAAATTCTCACAGAATGATGGGAATCGTTGAGGAGGCAATAGTATTACTTTTCCTTTATTTCTCAACTAGTGCCTCCCTCCTCATGTCCATCTCGATTTTGCCTTCTACATTCTTTCTTCGCTCGATTTCTCCCATTCCATATCCAGCATCATTATACGTGACGAAGTGCAGTATCTGCTTGGATTGTATCGTGCAAGCTGAAGAAGAAAAGAGAGAGAAAACAAAAGACAGCGAGAGAGAGAGAGAGAGGGAGGCAAGATGAAAAAAGAGAGATTGAGGGGATGAAAGAAACGAATGATTGTGGATTCGCCGGTGGTTTGGATGCTACGGCTGGTTCGACCCGAGAGACGCGGCGCTGGCTTTATGCTTCTGGTACATAAATTTTCTGTGAATGGCGCGCGTATGAGCCGGCGCCCACTGTTCTGTATCCTACCCCCGCTATCGTCACCCTTCCCCGCATCGTCGAGATTTTCCCGGTCTTCTGTCGCTGGCTCTCTTTCTCTCTTCCGTTCCCCTCGTTTCCGTCTTCTTTGGATTCGCTCTATCCTGGTGGTCGGAGGCCTGATCCTCCCCTCTGCGAGATCGCCCGTCTGTTTACGAGAGCGTCACCGGACGCGAGGATGACACGTGAAGAAATTTCCGAATTTATTGGCCCCGCGGCCGCCTCCCACCGGTTCTGTTGCACCGTCGATTAGTTCCAACGTTCTCGAGAAAAAGGCACAGCACGATGGCAGGCGGTGCTTATGTCATATAAATCTTTGCGTAACCGGTGCGTTGAATCTATCGGGGAAGACCGCGCGATTGGTTACGCGCGTTATAGAGCAATATCGGAGGAATTATTTGTTTAGCTGGCGATATGCGGTATCCATTGGTCGCGATCTGTTTCCGTTGCGCACGAACGAATTTCATGGAGACGCGCGATTTGGCGAAAAGCGATGAAGCATGGTGGTTGATGGAGAAAAAGAGGGAGATACAAAGTCAGTCAACTGCAAATGAATGTGCTTTGGGGGGTAACCGGGCACACCGACGGCGCCATCAGCAGCAGCTGTGGATCTTAAGATCTTCGGGAAATCTTCTTACCTTGCCTTTCCTTCTCGAGAAACTGACGAGGCGGGGTCGCACCGAGGCAAGAAACAAACATTTGTTTAAACGATCCCGACAAGTCACGGCCATAAATACTTGCGGATCGTTAATCTTGTCTTCGGTCGTGCCGGTCTTTCGTTAATCTATAATGTATTCTCACCCTCGTAGCTAAAACAATCAATTTGTTGGAACCGCTGGCACGCCGACGAGACTCTGTTCTTCAGGGGCATGACCCGGGTATAGAAAAAAAAGAAAAAGAGAAAAAATGAGAGAGAAACACTGTTCAGTGTCGATAAAGACGAAGGGATCTTTTTTGTTGCGGTAATAACGGCATCATTGGCGACTTAATGCGATTCCTTGGGCATTGTTACGATCTTGCAGTATGCTTCGTCTGTAAGAAATTCGTAATAAAAGTGGCGTGGAAAAGTTCGATCCTGACTAGGAAATGCCAATGCCGGTATAAGTCATTTCGGCCGTTTGCTGTAACTGCGTCGTGAATACCGGAAGTTCGACGCCGCAAAATGATGGCACGCAACATAACTTTAGAGAGTCTACTAGGGCTTCTCCATTCGACACTACTCACACGAAAGCGTTATAACGTCCTTTGCCATACTCACCCGTAATATTCCGTAATGCATGTCGACGACGCCGACGTCGCAATTGCTACAAAGAGAGACTATACATTGTGACTATACGATGTTGTAACACTGTGCCTGTGGAAAATTGATAATCCTGCGATTTATATCGGTCTATTTTTGCACAGTTTATTAAATTTATTTTGCTATTTTTAAATTAGCAATGCATTAACTATAAAAATAATTTTATGGATAATGCATGATAGCATATTACAGCTTTAGCCATAAATATAATAAAGCACCCTCACAATTGACATAAACGTATTCTATATCTAACGAAAAATGAATTGAAAAACAGTTTTATTAAAAATAATATTATTTTTTAATTATTATAATATTTTATTAATCTTTCTTCAGCTTTTATTTTTACCGTCTTTTATAAGAAAATGCAATTAATTAATTGAGAGTGTTTCGTACTTGATAAGAATCTGTGAATAGGTGTTTATATAGAATAAATGTTTATGTATTTTTTCAACTGTCAGAGTGCAACAATAGTTTTAACTGTTCGAACTCTAATAAATTAAAGGAAGAAATAAGAAAGCTAGATTACTAATATATTAAATTATTGTCTGTTAAGATTTAATGGTATCATAAGTCTATATTCTAATCTATGTTGGCGAGTCGATTATAATAAAACATGATGATTGAAAGCAAATATTCGCTTGTTGCTGAATGTCTCGCCAATAGATTATCATTCATCTACGTAAGATTCATCGTAATTACTTGTCTAGCGTCTAATATCGCTCCGATCTAGCATATAAATATTTCAGTTTCGCGGTATCGTTTTGCATACGTTCCCTTGTACGTCACAGCCGACGACGGACCACCGGCGACAACGAGAAACAAATTCGGAGAACAAATTCGTGTTGTCGGCAAACACGAAGGATCGCAATTCTCATCTGCTGGGTAGGAATAAGGAGAGGCAGACCCCCCGGGGTGCGCGGACCGCCCTGAAAATATTTTTAATTTTATTACGGTCTGTAATATGGAAATTCTATGGATGCGTTATCAGGTGTGAATTGAATTATAGCGACTGTCGACGCGGTCTTATTATTTATACATGGTCAGGAAACATGTTCCCGCTTTCGCCGTACTGTGCTGAACGTTCACGATAGTTGGTGATAGGAAACACGCGGCGCGGATGATAGTCTATAAAGCCATGTGTCGGAACGGTACTAATTCGTTATCCATACAGAATGGCGAGGCTACGTCGTCATATCGCGGTAATACAATGCCTATAATTAATTCTTGAGTGATTGCAGCATTCACGTATTAAGGAATAAACCTTGACATATTGCTAATACAAACGATTTAATTTCTCTCTCTTTGCTCTTCGTCGTATCTGTTGGAGAATTTTGACATCTTTTTGCCGAAATCATTTGGTTGATTTCTTCTCACGCGTAAATTGGCATACGCGATTTCATAGTATGTTTCAAATTTATCTGTCCATAAAATTTTTACGCAAAACTCAGTAAGACGTACTTTCGAGATACTTTGTATTTCACCGCCGCATAATGACCGATGATATCTCTTGGAAACTCGCTAATGGTCAATTCACTGGACACAAAGGAATCTGAGGAGTGGTCGCTAATCGACGTATCGATCAACTTTGAATCTTTTTAGAAATCGTAAAAACACCGCAGAACTGAGGTGCGATTATTAAAGGAGGAGAGAGAATCAATTTTCGTAGATCCTTATAGGCATTCTACTTTTGAGATAGTTTACTGTGCAGGGGAAGCAGAGATTGATGGATTTACGTTTCATTAGCTGCGTTCAGCAGAAAAAGCAACTTTGAACTGTTGTAAAATTTTTTAATTAATATAATTGGTTCTTATCCTTACTCTCTCTCTTCCTCATTAGATTTAAATTTTAATAATTTAAATGTACAAACACCATTTATTATTATTAAGGAAACCAATTGTATTAATGAATCTTACAATAGTAGCAAAGTTGCTTTTTCTGCTAAACGGAGTCATTTATTATTCAATATCATATGTAACTGAAATTACTTTCTACATGTTAACAAATATATTCATTCGCAAAAACATGGATCAATGTGTATATTATATAAATTATATGGTTTAACCGATTATCTCAAAGGAATTAATTTGCAATCAGAACGACAAACTATATAATTATATAATTATATAATT
>Ga0157364_1002775_pt1 | contig 16641 bp, 8 predicted proteins | sample AttsexASBM2_FD_111476 | JGI IMG/M metagenome (GOLD analysis project Ga0157364, IMG submission 111476) | Fungus gardens microbial communities from leaf cutter ant in Ribeirão Preto, State of São Paulo, Brazil - Atta sexdens ASBM2 | ecosystem: Host-associated > Fungi > Mycelium > Unclassified ... | reverse complement strand
TTGAACTTAACAAAAAATTAGAAAAAAATCTTAAAACTTATAAGATCCTGTTACTTCAATAAATATTTTGGTAAAATGGATTTCATTCTAATAAAATAAATTTCGGTATTATAATATAATAAATATTAATAATTATTTTTTACCATTTCCTCGGCGAGCCTTGGGGTTTCGCTATCATCCTCCTCACCGACTGGCAAATCCTCGGCAGCGTTCGCGGAAGTATCGGCATTGAAGACCGTTACTTGATCGAAAGTAATGCCGGTGGACAGGAGATATTGATAAAAGACTACGAAGATCCCTATCAAGGCGATCACTCCCATTTTCATGGACGGCTTCATTATACTGATGCCTGAGGTCATGAAAAAAAGGAACGTTCAGAAATAATAATGAGAAAAAGAATAATATATTGCTTAATTGTGATTTTTAATAAAGTGTGACATGATAAAAAAAGAAAACGGATGATTTTCGATTAAATATTTGAAAACGCACATTAAGCTGTATTTAATGTTTTTAATCTCACTCGGACAATGGGAGTGGAAGATGAATTGGACTATAGATTAAAAATGTACCACATCTCAACTTGTTCCACCAACTTTCCTGCTTGGCGGAAAGCAGTTACTCTCGCGTTCTATTCTCATATCTCCTACGGACTGTGTTGAGTCTGTAGTTGAGTTCGAGTTTCCAATTTTAATCTGATTCACAGTTCAATCCCATTCTGGTAGAGATGGAGCACTCCATTTGCCGGGCATTAGCTTGTATAAATATATATCATGCGAATTTTATACGCGTATAAAATGTAAATTTAACGGCGAACGAAACGAAATGCGAAGATTAACCGTTGGAGAGGTCCGTGAATTAAAACTTGATATTACATTGGAACGCATTTCCCGCCTGTCCGTATTAAAAGCTCGACACGCAGATGATCCCGTTTCCGCGTGATCTCGAGCGGAAAACGTCGGAGCTGTCATAATAGCCCGCCGGGTGCAGAAGGTTGAAACAAAGATATGCTCACTCACCCGAATGCTACATGTGTCTGCTGTTCCGTCGTTTCCTCTGCCTCTCCTGAATCGCCAACTGCTTCTTGCCCTGTCATAAAAGTAATTAGCTGTCGTAAATTCTTGGATATCTCGTGAGATTTTTACATCTAGAGCGGTACGATATGTAACCTCTGTAATATACATATATATATGTATAGTAGTATATATATATATATATATATACACTATTTAGAACTGATTAAAATTCTCGACGTGCGTGAATGAACCTTCGGATCACCGTCTGCGTATCGATAATCACGATTAACTGTGACCGTCCGTGCGGATTTAATTATTATAATTCCATGACGCGCGGATTCGCTTTTGGCAAACATGCGCAACGGCTCCCGGCCGGGCCGATTCTCAGTGCGATCGAAGGGACGATTCCGTCGAGGTTTAATTATTTTCGTGGGTCATGTGGCATTTCCCGAAGGCCCGGATTCGCTCGGGGGTGGCGAGGGAGGAAGAAGAAGAAGAAGAGGAGGAAGAAGAGGAGGAGGGCGCAGGCGTAGCGACTAAGCCGATAGCGCGGTCGCCGGAAGAACATCCGTCAGGATCCCGCGGACTTTGGCGATAAAGCGAGGCGACGTTTAAAGTGAAGGACCGTCGCCCGTCGCTAACGAGCGACGATAACGTTCGAGATTTATTTAACGAATGAGACGTGAGATACGTGGGTGTTTGCGGCTATTCCCCCGGGATGCACGTGAAACCGGGGAATCCCATGGGCAGCGTCGTAATTTCCAGAGCCTTCCTGCCTTTCTATTCTAATAAAACTCGTCTCTCGTAACTTGGACTCGTATGCCGCGAGAAAGAGAGAAGTGCATCAATTGCCTCGCTACTATTTCTTCTCCCCGGTATCAAACGGCCAGCATTAACCGCGTCTATCATTAATAACTATTGTCTTCCATCCGACGCGACGTATCGCCCCCTCGCGATTTTATAGCCTCTTTAGCGCGAAGAAATAATAGATGTTCAACAATGTTTACGACATATGATAACGGGTTAGGAGTAACTCATTTAATCCTCATCTTTAGTACTCTTCGGGGAATCCTTTCTATTAGAAATTCTCTTCTGTTTAGTATTGAATATAAATTTATTTAAAAAATCCAATAGAATACAGTTCTCCGAGCGGCATCTTGAAGGCATCCTTATAATGTAGACGTTCTTTGGATATCCTTTAAAACAGTGTTGTATGAAATAATTTTTTTCTCACAATTATAATATATTATACATAAAGTACGGATGACATTTTGAAATGTATTAAGTATAACAACATATTAAAATGAGAGAACGAAATACAATAGATAGCGTAATGAGAGGTACGGAAACTGAAAAGGATTTTTAGGGACATCGACAACAACAAGTAGAAAAATGTAGAAATAAAATCAAAAATGAGCAAGATCTCCGGTAGCAGTATACTTGACGCGCATGTTCATAATTGTTCATAATTCGTGCAAATAATTCAATATTTTATTAGAATTATAAACTATTTTTCACAATCCTTTCTTGAATATATAGTGTTGAATATATAAATTTGATTTCTCTCTCTCTTTATCGTCCTTTTCTTATATTCATCACTTCGTTAAACAAAGAATGCAGTAAGTATACTCTTTGAGAGTTGATAATAACAGTCTTTTGAACGTAATACGACATAGCTTGAAAATGTTCCCTTTTCTAACTTTCAACGCCTCGCTATCGCAACGTTCTTACGTAAGCAACGTCATATGCAGGACGACCGCTCTAAATTACACGACACCAAGAATTTAACGCCGTCTCTCCTATATCGTCCGTCACAAACGCGCTCTTTCTCGCCTTGCCTGGCGACGTCAGCAGCGGAAAAAAAATAAAACCAACACTGATAAGATCTACCGTTTTTATCTTGCGCAATGGAAAACGGTGTTTAGCAGCAAATAAAAATGACGAAGAATGGTGGAAATTCGCTAATTAAGAATCGATTCACGTCATGACGTTACTGATTGTAGAATCAATTAATGTGAAACCAATCTGGCCTTTTATTCGTCGCACTTCGACATTACTCTGACATTTCTATTGTAGAACTTGAATAGAATCTTCCTTGCTACTATTCTAGGAATGTTGAAGTAATGTCGGAATGCATTGAATATTCATTTCGATGAAAATAGATATCGTGAAATATTTTTTTCTTTTTTATATTAATGATAAGAGGTATTTAAAAATCTATCTATATCATGTAAATGTCACTTCGTTCTCTTTCTTTCTTACTCTTCTCAAATTTATCTGACAATTTTCTATAAGAAAAGATAAGATTTCAGATTGTCTGAAAATTTCGAGTAACCGACGTGAAACGACTTTCCATCACACCGTAATGATAGCTTTGCCAAAAGAAACGCGGGTTACCGAGAAAATGACTTTCGTAATTAGCGGTAAAACGGTAAATCGAATTGGTAAATATTAGACATGCAATCAGATGGAAAGAGCAAACAGTTAAATTTCGATTTAAATGGCGGAAGGAGTGATGATCTGTCACTGATCGATCGACATAATTAAGTACCGTGGCAAATGCGTTTAATTCAGCGTAATGTGGCTTCCTCCATAAATTATGAGGCGTCAATAAGGTTTCTTAAACTATCATCTATTATATATTTTACAGCGACACAATGTTTGATCGACGCGAATTGTGAACGAATAGTCCAGTATAAATGAAATTCGCAATATCGTTGATGCAATAACAGGATTTACTTACGTCGGTTATTTGAATTTCCGTCACCTGCGTGAAAATTTTCATTGCCATTAATGATATCCATTCAAAATGTGTGTCAAGTTTTTAAAAGACTTTTCTATTGTAAAGTATCAACAAGGACTCAAAGTGACAAGTAGTACGCAGTAAAAGCATCGATTGTGCCATCTACATAGTTGTAGAAGAAGTGCCATTGTGTATTTATCATAGTCCCACAGAGAGAACGATTTTGTTGAAGTATCAAAAATTTAGCGGGATACAGACCTTTTTATTTACAGAAAATAATTTTAACATTCTAGCAATCAGTTTGAGTAGTGTCCTTAAAAATTTCGGTTTAACAAAATTTCGGATCTGTATCCAACAAAATTTTTGGAGCTTCAGCAAAAATCATTCTTTCCGTGCATAATATTTTTTAATTTAAATCTTGAATTATATTATCGCAAAATTCACATATCATTTTCCAGAAGAGTAGTGTACAGTTTTGAAAATTAATATCAGTTTATTATTGATTTTAATAAATATAAATAGTCGTTGGTAATTACTCTGTTCGCGATATGCGATCTTTCGTTGAAATGATAATTGAATTACGAGGAAAATAATTAAATATGCAGCTGTATTGGAAATAGAACATATTATTTTACATATTTTATTCAGCCTTATAACGATTTCTTTTCGAGTATCCAAACGACGATCGTCACGCAAGAAATTTCGCCACAATTGATCGGTCTCCGTTTTGTTTTCGATCGGTTATTGGTTGATTAATAATTGCTATGGCTGTTTCTTATTCGCCAGAAATTTCGTATTACGACGCAAGTTTTCGAAATCAGAGCTTCAATCGGATATGACAGATATCATCGCGCCACGGAGAATCATATAAATTACTAATTAGAATGCGAGAAACGAGCATTCGAGTTCGAGCATTCTTTTTGCTTCGCTTCCATGCTTCGCTCGCATGAGAATTTCATGGTTGATCAGCTTGCACTAACTAACCGTATCGTCAGATAATTTAAATAGGATCATTGGTTCCTAAATCAGTTTATCATCAGTGCGGCATTGATCAACGAGGCAATTTGTCATTTAATTTAATCAGTGATGCGTTCATGTTATTGAACCTCCTTACATACTGAGAATAATATTCTGATTGTACTAACAAGAAGTACAAACGAAACCAGTTCTGATTATATGAATTAGAATTCTGATTATCGAATATAATTAAATGTCTTGTTTCCTCGACTGGAATTTAATTTAATTATAGATTTAATTATAAGCTGATTTGTATTTTTTGATTTATATCTATCAGAATTCCAATGCAATAAGACTTTTCAGTGTGTAAAAACGAACGAAGTGTATGTTTCAGACTCGCATATATGGGGTGTACGATTTTTTAATATCGAAATATTTAACTGATATTGAAAAATGTAAGATATAGAAAAATTCCAGGAAAGAGAAATATAAGAAGACATTCCAGAAAATTCAGATAAAGTAATATTTTTCGAATTCCGGCTAAAGTAATATTTTTCTCGCAAATAAAATTATCAATAGATTTAAAAATGATTATTAAGATCAGGTTATGAATATCCTTAAACATTTTTTGTTAAAGATAGCCGTTACTTAAAAGAAAAAAATAAATCGAGTAATCAATTTTCTTAGCAATATAATAATACGTTTTTGTGTAGATGAACATCAATATTACTAAATTGCTTGTCAATTTAATTTAATAATATTACTATTCTGTTTTGTTAGGATTGCGTTTTAAGATTGAAAATTAAATTTGGTGCGCAATTTGCAGGATTAGATATATAAATATAAATTCACATAGAATTATTTAAATACTAAAAAAGTCCAATTTAACTGTTTAAGGCTTTTATCTCCTAGTTGTTATGTATTCACATTTATGGCTTTAAAAGATACTTTGTTTAATATCATGAAAAATATTTCAGACAAAAACTGTATGAGAAAAAAAAGCTAAAAAAGAATAAATAATAGTTAAAATCAACTTTCGGAAAAATCTGTTTTTCCGAAAAAAGAACAAATAATGATAAAATTAAAAAATTAATTTTATCATTATTTGTTCTTTTTTAGATCATACAACTTTTGTTTGAAACATTTTTTCATATCTTTTATATTTTTCAAGATATATTTCGATGTTAAAATGAGACACTCTGTATAAAAAGTCGTGGGGCAAAACATTTCGAATTGAGTAATCCTTTCTTTACGTTTCGTGCAAAAGCTGTCCCATTATTAAGATTAGGGGTGAGCTGCTCTCGCGCGCTATTAATGAGAAATGAGCTTAGTCAGCAAATCCCTCATTTGAATCCAAGTCACGATTATTACGCGGCGTTTTTTTCCGTTGTTCAAGGTGCACGCAGCCAACGCAAATGGCGGTGTGTAATGAGATTGTGTTCACAGTATCTCAATAGAAAAGCCGCGATATCCCTAGACGTCCACTTGGTCGGAACTTTTATATCGCGCATTTCCCACGGCATTTTACATCCTTCCAACTTCGATTAATTAAATCTCTGTGCTTTAGAGTCAAGGAACCGAACTAACCGAAATTTTAACGGCTTCGACAGGAACGCGAACATTCATTATCGAGTTAATGCCCCGAGTTCTCGCAGCCAATCTCGTTTGCATTAAGCTGGAAAAAACTGACTTTACCTACACTAAGAAAAATGTTCTAATTGTACAACAAGAAGTACGAACGAAACGAACTTTAATCATATAAATCAGAATTCTGATAATTAAACTTCTGGTTATCTCGATTCGAGAAAATCGAGTTTGATACATTGGAAAGAAAAACTTTGCTAAAAAATATCTAAAAATTTAGCTAGATGCAGATCTGAAAATAATTTTGTTGGGCCACCGAAATAATTATGTAGAACATTGAAGCGTTGTTGATAATGCTGGAAAAAATATTGACATTCCTGCAACTAGTTTGAGCGTCCTACATAATTATTTTGATGGTTCAAACAAAATTATTTTCAGATCTGCATATCAAGCTAAATTTTTTAATATTATTCTTTCAGCAAAATTATTCTTTCCATGTAGATTTAATTATATAAAAAGGACGGATTTCCTAAGCGCGTCAAACTAGAGAAATATAGCTCTGAAAATAATTTTATTGAACCATCAAAATATGTATAACGTTTAAACATTGCCGGCAATGTTGCAAACAGTTCTGATAGTTTAAAAATCAATTTGAGCATCCTAATTTGATGGTCCAAACAAAATTATTTTCAGATCTATATCTAGCTAAGTTTTTAAATAATTTAGCAAAATCATAAATTTAATTATATGAAAAGGACGGTTTCACTAAAGTATCTAAAAATTTAATTGCATATACTGAGAGAAAAATATATCGTATTTGTGACTATAATTGATAAAATAATTATGGTTATGAGTATTATTTTTATAATTATTATTGCTATAATGTTAGTATATATTGTTATAACAATAACCTTATATGTATAATTATAACATTTTGTAGTATAATTTACTATATGCAAATATGATTTATGTGTAAGATAACAATATACAATTAATTACATGAATAATATTACATGAATACATATTATGATTATTATGATCATAATTTAGTATTTAAGTTACTATAATTCATATGATCAAAATAATTATAAATTTAGTTGTCCCAAAAATGACTATATATTATTAGTTAAATTTATGGTTATTCCAATCATTTTTTTCTCTCAGTGTGTAAATCTGAAAATAATTTTGTTCAGACTATCATAATAATTATGTAGAATGTTCAAGATGCTAGAATATCAAAATTTTTTGTAACATACGCTCATTACGCTTGAGCGTCTTATATAATTAATTTTAATGATCCAACAAAATTATTTTCAAATTTGTATTTATCAAAAATTTTTAATACTTCAACAAAATTGTTTCTGTGTATGATTTGTACCTTTCTAGTTAAATCTACTAGAATTCTAATTTCAACAAGAAACTTTTTTCAATAATGTATCTTCCTTTTCAAGTCTCACACACGTATTTAAACGCGTGATGCATACGCTTATCGCGGTCTGCAACTTTGCGGTTTTATTGGTGTTTCACCTATCTTGCAAATCTCCACTAGCTATACCTCGTACTGTCGATGCAATTTCGCTGCATTATTCTCTTACATGTGGAAATATGTACGTGCAAATTATGGAATCACTTTTCCACAAGTAATATCACATGCTCGTTTCGAAACTATGCGCGACCTTAAGAATTACAAACATGTATGTTTGTTGTTATCGAGAATTTCTTATCGAGAATTTCTTAAATTCTTGGAATACATTTGAGATATATTTAAACTATCTATTATGCGCATAATTGCCCGTGCAATTTTCTCCAAGGTACAGGAATTAGCCTTCGAATATCGATTGCAATTTCATTCAATGTTTCAGCCCGTAAATGTGTCGCACGCGGCAGTCGCTATATATATATATTCAATCGTTTATACTAACCGGCTCGACTCGACGGAAACTGGAGCACGATAAATGCATCGATTAATACAGCTTCCTTAACTAGAACCACTTATCACCCGTATATAGGCTTTCGCTAGAGAGAGCTAGACAAATTAACGCACTCATCGTCGTGGCGCGAATCAATTTTTCACCGCGCGCGGCCCGATCCGTCGTGCCGGGTGCGTTTCTAATTGCTCGCGGCTAAAAGAGGAACACTCCGTTTCCGGAACCGGATCTCTCCGAGGCATCAATCAGGTCGTTCTGCTTCGTTTGGCACCTGACCCAGTTCACCTAGTTGATCCACGGGAGATCTCGTGGAATCGGACGGGACGATTGAAACGCGCATCTCGAGAACGTGTCTTAATGATGCCGTCCCATCAGAGTCACGCGACGGAGACGACAATGACGACAATGGAAACGAGGCCGATGAAGACGAGGACGAGGACGGCAAAACGGCGACGCAATCACGGCTGACTCGACACTGAAACGTTTCCTCCGGTTTCCTCCTACTCACGTGGCCACTTCTGTATAACGTCGTTCGTAACATGCCCCACCACGCTATGATCGAAGAACTGATCGTCGTACGAGAGAAAGAGAGAGACACTTGTCCCACGTGTGCGTGCTGCGCACGGTCCACGGAACCAATCACGTGAATCTATTAGCAGATTGCGGTAATTCGGCGCTCAGTAGCAGCGCAGTAGCACACAGTTTTCAGACTGGCGAACGCTTAACCCGCCGACTTGCCGATGTCGGTTCATCTCGTTCGCGAGAGGTGAACTTAGAGAGAGGTGAACGGAAAGACACATTTTTTTGCTAAAATCTAAAAATTTAGCTACATACAGATCTGAAAATAATTCTTCACAAATTTACTGGATTTTTTTTTTTATCTAGACGAAATTCCACTCCCAATTGGGAGAAGGAAATTTGAAGAGAAAGATTTGAGATTGGAAATGTGCACTAAGAAATTTAAATTTAAATTTTTATTTAATAAAGATTTTAATATTTGAATTAAATAACTATTTGGCAATGTAATGGAAATGTTGAAGAGTAATCCGGAATTTTTCTAAATTTTTTGAAAACCTAAAACGATTAAAAATTTGTTCTGGACAAAAAGACTCAGTGTGTTTACAAAATATCTATATCTACGAGAGAGGATAATTTTGTTTTGCCTATCGAAATAATTATATAGAACATTAAATTAGTGGCTAAAATGTTAAAAACTTTTTGCAACTCGTGCTTGAATGCTTCGCTGCACATAATTGGATTGGCTAAAAAGTCTCCTCGTTTTTTACTTGTATTGATTCTGACATTCGATTTAGATATTCTAAGTTCTACTGCGATAGATATTTTAAGTGGGGCGATGCAGATTATTTTCGATCAAGACATTCATTTGCTCATCATCTACTATATTTGGCCTACCAGAACGTTGCTCGTCTTCAAGAAATTCTCACCACAGAACTTTCCAAACCAAAATTGGCACATGTGATGATTCACACTATCCTCACATTGCACGTGTCTTCTTTCAGATTTTGCACTGCGATTTTACCTTTATGACAGTAATATAGCAGAATGTGGCGAAAACATATCTTTTCTTCCATTTTTAATCCTTTATAACAAATTTATTGATATATCTCGATACTTTTCTGTTATGAGACAAAATTTTCGGATATGTATCTAATTAAATTTTTTAATATTTCGACTGATTTTTCCATATAATAACCAGGTTAAGTAAAAACGTCGTTTCTAATTAAAATTATCAGGAATAAGAAAAACCAGAGACATGAAATTTGCACGAAATACATGATTTTTCCATCGCGTATGATATTTATATCTGGTTGCTGTGCGGAGCTTCATAAAAAGATAAACGACATATGTTATTCCCTGTAGTCCATTCGCGACTACAACGCAGGATATTTTTGAGCATCGCGTTTTACAATGAAATCCAGATCGAAGTCGGACATCTTCGGAGAACTTTACAAATAATACATGCGACCAGCTCGCATATCAATGTTTCCAATGTGAATTAGCCCGATGTGAATATCAAAAATACGGCCGCCTACGTACATTTAATATAGGAAATATGTCAAACAGCGATGAATGAATTATTTAATCCAGGAATTTTATTTTAGGAATTATTTCTATTGATGTTTCTCTCTAAAAGTTGGATCGAAGAATGTAACCACTAATACCCATTGGGCACATCTATAAAAATAGAGTTTGAAAGTATCTCAGGACGTTCCCTCGCGACATTACTGTCGAGTTTTTTATCGGTTCTGTCAAACGTACATATATCACTTACGTTTGTACAAATACACGTCGCCGGCAAATAAAGCAAATATATAGGAATAACTCCTGCGTCTTTATTCTACAAAGCAAGTTTTACTTCTTCCAATCTCGCTTCGACATTCTCTTTGCACGAAAAACATACGTGAAATATTACGTGTGAGAAATGTCGCAATGTATGTAAGTATGTCGTGTAAAGTTTTCGCATATCGAATCGCGAAATGTGCGCGAAATCGTGCGTTTCTCGCGTCACGGACGCGTTAAAAACGCATTGTCAGCGATCTCAGTTGAGTACGGAATATCGCGCGACACAAATAGCCTCCGGTGGGAGCAATTTTCGTCGTGGCTGAAACGCGATTAGACGCAACGCGCGCGGTTAATCTACCGGAATCGCGCGGAAAAACTCATAAATTCCTCCTATTATTAATCTTCCAATTAGCTCTATAAATGCGCGACATGCCCCGGCAAATGTATTCCACTCGCGTTTTGCGTTACGACGTTATCGGATAACGTTGTAACTTGCCTCGGAAGCTTACGCTAGCGGCGAAAATGATACGATACCGTGCACGGCGGCACGTGCTCGCTATTGCCGGCATATGAAAGAGAGAGAGAGAGAGAGAGAGAGAGAGAGAGAGAGAAAAAGAGAAGCGCATACAACGTATATCTAGTTATATAATGATCAATAACACGAGGCAGCAGAAGTGAGACAGTGGTTGATGACGAAGAACGATGAGAGATCGTTCCCGAATAGATATAAGGCGCCGAGTTTATAGTTCGATGGACAATCGAGTTCTTACCTGGTGTGATCTGAATAAGTAATTAGCCAGAATGTAAAATCCTTTATCACTGATCGCAATTAATTAAATATAATATTAGCAACTCAACATGAGGAAATCAGGATTGTCACCATATTCCTAAAATTTTATAATTTTATTTTCTCCGACTTTCAGATAATATTTCATCATCTTCATTAATGTTTTCAATAATATTTTGAAAGTTTTTGTATTTTTACCTTGATTTGGAAATCGTCAAATATATTTTGCTGAACAATTTAACATAGCAATGTAAATTGCTAAATTGTTCTTTCGTAGGGTAGAAGGTAGGTACTGTGGGTCTTTTTTGTCCAGTTCAAATTTTTTTATTGTTAAGCTTTCAAAAAATGCAAAAAAATTCAGGATTACTTTTCAGTATTTCTGCTACGTTGTCACAAGTGGTTATTTAATTTAAATATTAAAACCTTCATTTAATACAAATTGAAATTCGTGCCACAAGAAATTTGAGAGCGAAATTTCGCCTGGATAAAAATAGACTCTCAGTGCATCTACGATATTAATGTTGTTGATACTGCTTGCATTTAAGTTGGTTATTAAGTTGATAATATTCCAAAACTGAATATGTATGATAATTGTGTACGCATATTAAAAATTCTTCTTTAAAAAAAAAATTTTGATTTTTCAGAAAATTTTGCAAAATTCCTTTAATTTTTCCTGATTTCTCTAAAAGTAAAGAAAATTTTGCAAAATTTCTCTGGGTTTTTAATTTTTCTCACGTTTCCCCGATTTCCCTGAATTTCAATTTTATGGCAAATTCAGAAATTAGAGCTACTACGATTCCTTATAGCCCTAATTTCCTCATATTAAGTTGTTAAACATGCGAAATTCAAATTGTTCTTAAATTGTTGATTAAATATTAATTACTTCTGCCGCGAAAGACAACTCGAGGCGGTGGTTTAATTTCATTAAAATTTCCGTCACGAGAGGTCGAGCTCAAGTGGATGGCAAATATCTGAATCGTATCAACATACGCACTGTGAACATTGTACATGTAGGCAGCTTTACACAGCAATGTTAACAAACGGATGCTAATAAACGGGGATGCATCTAATCATTGCGTTCGTTCAAAGTACAAATTTGAAATGTTAGACTATGTCTGCAGTATTTATTCGATAATCATCCGAAAGAAAGTTTTAATGTTGTCAGTTGGCTTAAAGCGCAAAGCGCATCGTTGACATTTCCGGAGTACATAGTTACATACCAGAAGTTATAGAGCAAGAGTCCTGATTCGAATAAAAATCACGCGAATACAACACGATATTTCAATATTACCTAATCCAGTTTTTTTTTTTTTTTTCGAGGTAATTCCCTACTGTGTAAACAACGATCGTTTTTTAGATGATGCGGGGATGGATACAGCGCGGAAGTTTGATCGATTCGCATTCAAGCCGGGCGTATTTCGGGGTGAATATTTGCGCAAGCTACCCCTTCAGTTCTGCATTTGCTTTCCGAGCACGTTGCTGGTCTAGACGGGATTCTCGAAGGCGCAATCTCGCGAGGTCATGTAATTTGTAACGCAACTTTCGATAACGGGATCCAACAACTAATAAGAAGTTCTTTCCCGCCGACCGGTGTGTACGCTATAGCCACCTATGGCACCCTTTGATTTGGAGGGCACATGGCCACCCTGCTGCTAGCTGGTCGATAACCGCTCGGCAGACACCATGTGATTCTCTCTCTTTCCCTTCTCCCTCTTTCAGTTTTGATACCCCTTTACCTTCCCTACCTCTTACCTACAGCGACCCATGGGCGTCGGCAGAATTTTTCACGCGAACGATAAGATAACAATAGAAATAGTGCTACCAATAAGTGTAATAAATAAATAAATTGACCACTGTTATAATACACCTTAATTACAGACTTTTTCTTGTTCGCAACTCTGACTTCTGCAATAACTAGATGACCATTATGCAAGATATATATCATGCGCTGTTTACACGTTTTGTTATATTTATATATATATTAATAATAGCTTGTAGTTTTGTATTTGCATTGATAAGGAACCGAAACCGTTGGTCGAAACGTATGTACGTTTGTTAATAAAAATTTCTTTGCGCACCCCGTTAATCGCTTTGGCTCTTAATTGGTAATTTTTGTTTCCTTTTTTTACATTAAATAAAATGTATTATTCATGTTTCATGAAAAGAGAAAGATATATACACGGGAAAGCAACAACGAGGCATTATAGTCTCTTAGTTATATGGAAAGAACGAGTTTGCTCAAGTATCTATAAATTTAATTATAAATATAGATCTAAAAATAATTTCGTTGGACTACTCTACTAATTACTCAGGATTGCTACAGATTTGAAAAACCGGAAAAACCAGGAAAAGTGGAAAACAGGAATATCTGGAATATTGAAATTTGCTCATAATTTTCTTAAATTGCTCCTATTTCAGATAATTTTTATAATTTTTTAATATTATATCTGACGTTTATAGTGAAGTACGTTCAAAATTTATACACTTTAAATGATTTTAATAAAATTAAAATTTATTCAGTATTTTTATTTGATCGTACTTTTATTTTTATTTTGACCTTTTTCGTAACTGTATTCTTTTTTCCAATGCTACTTTATTTTTTGTTGGCTTGAATTTATACCCAAAATTTTAATATGCTACTAAATCTTTTTTGCATTGTTTTTAATAATATTAATATAAGATAATATTAGCTTTCCAACTCTTTAAATGTTAAAATTTACATATTTTACATTGGAAAGTTTTCCATTCTCATCTGGAAAACCTGGAAAAATCAGAGAATTAAAAAATTTATTTTCTGTGGCAATCCTGCTAAATTAGGAATCTCAAGCATAATGAGCTGTCAAAAATTCTAATATTTTAGCAACCAGCTTAAGCATTTTACGTAATTATTTTAATAGTTCAATAAAATTATTTTTAGATCTAGCTAAATTTTTTATTACTTTATTAAAAAAAAGTTATATACTTCAAAATTTCAGTAAAATCGAAGCAAAATTATCGTCATGGTTTTCAATGTATTTTTTTTTTCACTTAGAGAGAGATTGTTGGCTTTTCTTCTTTCAAAGAATGCAAGAAGAAGAGAGCTTTTCTTACTTTATTTCATCAAGATTTGATAGAAAAACGATAAATTTTTTGCATCAATCCAGTTTAAGTACACAATGATGTATAATCATACACATAATTAAATCACGAATCGTACGAACCACGAAGTGAAGATAATTAGCGGTAGCAACGTAATAATTAAGTAAAACGTGCAATAATGTGGAATGTGAGACGGCAATGGACGGAAGAAAACGAGGGAAGAGTGGATGTTAACGCATCAGGATACTTGAATGAGAGAAACTTCGGCATGCTTGAATAGCAGAAACTTGGTTTAAACACGTTTATGCACGTTATCGATTAGAGCACTGTGGTCTATCTAACAAAATAGCGTCTTTTAATGAAACTCTATTCCTCGCCTTGAACGGCTGAAGAAGGTTGTAAGGTGCATCTCCTTGGATTCCGTTCACGGCGCCCATGTGTCTCCCTATCCTCTTCTTCCCTCCTACCTTCTCTCTCTCTCTCTCTCTCTCTCTCTCTCTCTCTCTCTCTCTCTCTTTCACTATCATTCTCCATCCATTTCCGTCCGTCCTAGCTCCGTCGTCATATTGATCGTGACTTATAATACCAACGTATGATGTATAATATTGTAAATCGGATATTCTCGCCTGCCATCTCTCGATAGAGCTTTCTGTGACCGATCTCTCACGGGACGGACACTATGTGGAGATTACGTGGGATTATCAATAAGGAACAGTTGGCATAGTGCCTGCAAACGTGTACTTGGATAAGCCAACTTGCGATCGATCAAGGTCGTGGTCAATTTTATTCGTCCGATAGAACGTTCGATCAAACATCGCCACTGCATTTTCCTTCATGTTGTTATTTCTTCTATGGAAAAAAAAAACACCGATATCACATATCATAAACGCATCAAATATTGAATGATACATTAAATGTACTTATCGAAGTACATTTTTGCGAAGCCAAGATCTAAGATTAATGATAATATTGTTTACTTCATGTATATTATATAACAGGCTATATTACATGTATTTTTGTAATTCAATTCATTCAATCCAATCCAATTGGATCCTTCAATACCCAGAGCACCAGAGTACGTGAGTTCGTTCTTACGTAACGCCTGTAATTTCCTTGGGGAATTCTTCCTTTAGATTTTCATGACCTACTCTACTGTTTATCGTAAAAGAAAAACAATCAATTTCCACTTTTCATTAATTGCGATTATAGAAAGACTTCTCATCAGCCTCGCCTAACTCTCCCTTATCTATCCCCTCATAAATCTCATAGTTCAAATGAACCAAATCGCCACATTCAACGACAATTTATTCGTTCTTCTTAGGACACTTCGGCCGATGTCTTTACCGACGCTCTCCAGGACTTCCCAATAAGTTTATAGTATTAAGCCGGCTAAATACATTTCCACTTCCTTTATTGACCTTCCGGTATCACCCATCCCCGGCAACCCCACTCTAAGTAATCGGCACTACGTAAAGGTAGCGCTACAGTCGCGGTTGAAGACCATTCACTACCGCAAACGGATGGATATTAAGGGTTTCAAACGATTAGTATCGAACGCGATCGCCAAACACATCAGTTGTCATCCCCATTAATTCTCATATCGAATCCCATCCTCCTGGATTTGAGATAGATTCTAGCTGGGACAATTCGTTCTTGGAAACTGTGGTTGAGGTTAAGCCATTGGATCATCAATCCAAATTCCCGGCAATCTGTCGGAGTAATCAACCTTGGAACGTAAGACGTTGACGCGCATCTATCTACCCTTAATAATGTTTCTCTTATGATCAGTTTTTTCGCATGAGAAGATACCGAATTTCCATCTAAATTAAACGTTGGGATATTACTAAATAATATAACCATACGAGTCTCGAGCTGCAACGTGACATCGAATACATCCTAAATAATTAAAACTCAAATTTGAGCGTACAGAGGACTAAATGTGACGTAGTCTGTGAAACAATATCGAGCGCAACATACACATCTGCATTCGGTAAGACGTGAATGTCGTGCTCTGTCTCCGTGAAATGCAGCGCGCGAATCCGCCACAGTCTCTCCGCGCGCGTTAATCGCGAGCAGATGTTCCTCAGCTTTAATCTGCATTCTGTGTCGATCCGCTCATCTACCAGATGATATGCACCCACGGAATAAAGTCACGAATCGTAAAATAGCGCTTTCCGGCGAGAAAGAAAAATGGAGCATCGCGGTAAGAGTCTAGAACGCAGTGAGCTCTTCACGCAGTGAAAAGTA
>Ga0157364_1002774_pt1 | contig 16642 bp, 7 predicted proteins | sample AttsexASBM2_FD_111476 | JGI IMG/M metagenome (GOLD analysis project Ga0157364, IMG submission 111476) | Fungus gardens microbial communities from leaf cutter ant in Ribeirão Preto, State of São Paulo, Brazil - Atta sexdens ASBM2 | ecosystem: Host-associated > Fungi > Mycelium > Unclassified ... | reverse complement strand
GTGTGTGTGTGTGTGTGTGTGTGTGTGTGTGTGTGTGTGTGTGTGTGTGTGTGTGTGTGTGGAATAATATTATTTTCATAATCTTATTTTTCACAATTTTTTATTTATAAGCTAATTATCATATCATACTTTTATTAATAATGTGAAAACTTAAGTGTTTCAATTTTTTATATAGCTAAAAATTTTAAAACTTTTAAAATTAATAATAAAAAAGTTTATATAAAGATTATACGTTTCATGGGTTTTTCACATGCTTGGAATGTCAATATTTCATCAACCTTCCACTTCATCAGGGCGAGGAGCAGCCTGATATTGATGAAATGAACTATAAGGTTCATGAAACGTTGGCATTCCAAGAATATATCCGAACACGGAGAAAACCCGCGAAACGCATAATCTGTATATAGAAAGCACCCATGGAAGCCTCAAGAATACTAACAAAAAATTTTAATAAAGTTGATGATACAAGAGCGTTGTCAGTAATTCTCTGAAAAAAAAGAGTAATTAAAAGTTAAAGGTACATTTTAAAAGTAATATACTTAGTCTATTTCATGCTCAGTGTGGCACCAATCATAATATAATCATTATTGCTTGTTGTTGAAACTTCCTGACTGAGATTTTCAGTCAGAATTTTGAGTAAAAAAATCCTTCAAATCTTTTGAATGTGTCAAGATAATTATTTTCAAAATAAATATTCGTGCTTCTCGGCTGTCTTCATTTCCATGATTGATCAGATATTTTCAATCAGATTTACGTCCGGAAGTTGGGAAAGCTAATCCATCTATTGATGTCATTTTTATGTTCGTGAAAATTTCATAAAAATCATATTTCCTTGAAAGCTTGACGACAAGCTATAATTAACATTAATGATAATTGGATGTCATACTAAGTAAATTTTAGTAAATGTAATGTACTTTTAAAATATACTTTAATTTTTTTAATATTACTCATCAATCAGTTTCTTTCAGAGAACTACTGATGATACTCTTGTGGCACTGGTTGTAGATCTCAAGGACACATATGTTTCTTTAGCATCATAAAAAATATCTGTTACGGGCTAGAGAACTTTATATGAGAAGACACATAACAATAATTCGTGTTTCTCGCTTCAAGCAATTCTAAAATTCAACATGATCAATATACACGTGTCATTTTTCATTGGAGGATGAATTTCGGTGAACGCAGAGTTCCAAGACAGGCATAATATTTTAGCGAAAGTTCAACGGCCACGTCTGGCGCGAAATCAAGAGCAGAACACATTGTCATCTGTGTGCCAGACGTCGTGAACGCTGCTATGTCGGACGGTGAATTAAAAGTACGACGTTAACTGACTTATCTTTACAAAGTATCCTTGCCGAGCGGTGTGGCAAATGGATTTTCCAGCACTTGACAAGTGACAAGTTCGACGAGCCGAGCGTGACAATGCGGAGTCGACCAAGTTAAATCCATCGTTAACTTTCGACGATGCACGTATCATTAATATTGTATTTCGATCGAGACATTAAATGATAATTAAAATGATAATATAATTAATGAAGAGAACTCAATCCGGTAGTCGAAACTTGTAATATTTATGTTTATGATATCTGCTGTTTAATTTTCTATTAATTACATGTTTTATATTTGAATAGACTGTTTTCTTCATTTTTATTTTTCTTTATTTGTATTTTATTCTATCTAATTGTATTAAATTTTCTATGTGTTTGACTCTTATTTTGCCCTTTATTATTGTTATTTAATTTTTAAATTATAATTATTATCAACATTAAATATTAAATATTAATGATTGTAAATTAAACTCATTAATATTCATCATTGTTGAAAAAAATAGGAATTTAGTCTTATAGTACAATTAAATGTCATACACGGAAAGAGCGAATTTATTGAAGTATCTAAAAATTTTTTTAATATCAATCTGAAAGTAATTTTATTTGACCGTCAAAATAATTATATAGGAATCTCAAATATGACAAAGTTATTTTAATGAAATTATTTTCAGATCTGTATTAACTTTAAATTTTTAGATTCTAGCAAAACTAATTTTTCCGTATATGTATATACATAGAAAGAACGATTTTGTTAAAATACCTAAAAAGAACACTAGATAATAGAGAGATTTAAAAATAATTTATTAGATTTATCAAAATAATTATATGAAGAGCTCAAGTTGGTTGCTAGTATGTCACAATTTTTTGCAATGTTTATTATGCTTTAGCAATCTACTTAATAATTTTAATAATTTAAAACAAAATTATTTTCAAGTCTGTATCTAGCTAAGTTTTTAGTTTTACTTTAGCAAAATCTTTCTCATTCTTTCCATGTAGAAATTTTATGTAAAGAGATACGAAAAGATAAGATGTATAAATAAGAATGTAAAATTATAAAACGAAAATGCAAGGTTGAGTAGTGCTAAGTTAAAAAGATAAAAGTTAAAAAGTTAATTAATTTTAACTTAACTTAGTTACATTTTAGACTCTTAACTTTTTAACTTTATTTAGTTACATTTTATCCGTTACATTTTAACTATTAATTTTTTATTTTATTTTTTTTAAGTTAAGTCTTAGACATGATACGCGGCAATAGTGATAGCTCAAAATGAGATGAAAATTATAAAAAAGAACAAATTTACTTGACCATTGAAATTATAAATATTTTAGTGAATTTGTTTATTTTTGTGATTTTCATTTCAAATTACACAATCGAGTCCCAGATTTCAATCTGTCAGAAACCATATTTCGATCTATCTAATTTCTGATAGGTTGGAATCTATTATTCCTTATTATTAAAATATAATATATCAATGCTTATTATTAAAATATAACATATCAATTTTCGGCTCACGTTGAACTCACATTGACTGTTCAGTGTAAGAGGATTCATTTTCGATAACTTATGAGGAAAGATGTCCGACATTTCGAAATGGCTTTATTACTTAAATTTAATAAGTATATGACTAAAATATTCAATCAGTATATATAATAGTCTATATAAACAATATATATAAACAAAATAAATATAAATACAAAACAAATATAGGGAGTATTTTTAAATGAAGTATTTGTCATTTCCATTTGTAAGACTGAAACCCTGGAATCTTAAAATAAAAAAATAAAAAAAAATAAATTTAACTTTTAACTTTTAATTCAATTAATTTTATTATATATATTATATATATTATATTTATAAATTAACTTGTATCTTAACTAAGTTAAATTTTCAAAGTTGTTAACTTTAACTTAACTTAGTTAAAAAAAAAATTAACTTACCCAACCTGCGGAAATATAAATATACTATATAGATATACTATATAGAAAATATAAATATACTATATAAATATACTATATAGAAAATATTAACTAGAAGTTAATATTTTATAATATATATAATATAGTAATCAATAAAATTATCGCATAGATAAATTTATTACAAAATTTCGAATAAATTCAAATAAGCGTAACTTCGCGAAAAATGGTCGCATTTAAAAGTTTTTTTTTTCATTTTCAAGTGTAAAGTCTGTACTTTACGAAGCTTCCAACGAATTTCGAATTTGTTCTTGCCCCTATCTATCATCTTTTAAGAAATAAGGACATGTTTTTTTTTTTAAGAAATTTGCATAGTTTGATGCACTCTACGGGGGATGGAGTAAATTTTTCTTGTAAATGTCATGATAACCATCGTAAAATATGGATTACTTTTCTCAAATTAAAAAAACATTAAGCTTTATACGATTTTATTTCGAGGAATTACAAATTTATTTATGCAAAATTGTATAAAGTTTAATTTTTTTTTTAATTTGTAAGAGAAAAGCCATATTTTACGATAGTTATTATGACATTTACGAGAAAAATTTACTCCATCTCGTAGAGAGCGTCAAACTATGTAAATTTCTTAAAAAAAAACATCCTTATTTTTGAAAAGATGCCAGGTAGGAATAAGAATAGATTTAAAACTATTGAAAATTTCGCAAAGTACAGACTTTAGCCTTAAAAATGAAAAAAAAAAACTTATAAATGCGACCATTTTTCGCAGAATTACGTTTATTTGAATTTATACAAAATTTTGATATAAATTTACTATGCGATAATTTTGTTGACGAATGTATATAATATATATTGTATAATATATATAGAAAATATTAACTGGAAGACCATCCTAAATCGAATGGCAAGGATCAAATAATAAATAAATAAAATTATAAGAACGCCTCGGTAATTTAAAATCTTATTTTCTTTAAAGAAGGAAGTTAGCGATCATTGCGAACAAAGACTTTATACATTGAGTAAAAAAAGAAGAAAAGAATGATAATATCGTAATCGGTATCAAGTAATACATATGCACTTTATCACGAATTGTAACTTTAACATGACTTGTCCATAATTGAGGATAGCATTTGCACAAATGTTAATTCGTGAAAAATTTGTCACGTGTGTCAGATATTACACAACGTTTGTATTCCACACATCCTGCATGTAATCCTTCGTGTTTTGCGTATATTAGCTGAGCGTCGAGGATATAGATAATATAAAAAAACTATTCGTTCGTCGCATATCGATCGTTATAATTGCATAATTACCGTTGCTTGCGGCGATAATTTATGCAAAAGCATTGTGCTCTTTACACACCGTCGCTCTCTAACCAACTACTAATAGTACTAATGAGATTCAATAACGTTGACTCGAGCAGTCGATAGAGCAAGGGCGTCTTTCCGGGCTGGCCTGTCAAGGACCGGTGTTGTTGGTCCACCGAGGGTCCGGAATCGACCGCGCACGACGTCTAATTTGCCTCACCGACTTGCTGACGGGACCATCCTCGACGAGGACGCTTCTGAGAACTGGTGAGTCACTCTTATCAATTCTATAAATGTTTTTGAAGTGCGATTTTTGCTTCCTTTAATGAAATTTATTATTAATTCTTGTAATTTTAATGAAATAGAATTATCTTCCGCGAATTATTTAATATTATAATAAAAATAATATTTAGCATTAAACATGTATTTGGAAAAATTATGTTATATTGTATAATATTTTATATATTTTATATATGTCCCAAACGTCTACCTTTATAAATGTTTATGTTAATTTCACACAAGTTGAATATGTTAGGAAATAACATAAATATTATATAAAAATTAACACAAAAAACACTAACGCATTTGTAAATAAATTGTGAAATTATATTTTTTTCTCAAATTTACTTTAGTAGAGAAATATTTAATTAGAGAATTATTAACTTATAATAAATTAAATTAACATATTTTCTCATTTATTCAGAATTTACATTTTAAAATATTTTTTAAATTAATATAAATTACTTTTATGTTAATTGTTCATAAATTGTGTTATTTTAAGGGAGTATTCTTACTTACCATTCTATATTTCTACCATTCTATACCTCTTTTTAGAAATTCTTTTTTTTTTAATGTAGCAGCCATAAATTTGAAGTTTGTTAAAGAACCCCGCACAAATCTTACAGAAAATAGGTTTCGATCAAATTGTTTCAAGTTTTAATATTTATCAAAAATTCATATCAAACTTAACTTAAGGATTAAAAAGACACAAAATGCCTTAGTTTTTGCTCCAGAATTTTCGAAAGATCATTATATCTTATACGAAAAAATAGTTCAAATAAATTTTTTAAAGTAACATTAATTATGAATATTGTCTAATACATTATGAATATATATTGTATACATATATGTTATGAAAAAAATTGTCGGACATAATATCACGAAGAAAGTAGTCATATTTTTCAATATTTCGAAAAATATTATTACGATATAAAACATTCTAGAAAAAAGCTTTATCTTATTTTCTAATTCTAAGAAGCATATTAGGATTTCCAAAAAGGCAAGGGAATTCATAAATCAAGTACTGCGTTTGTGTTAAGAAATAAGAGAACTTATGTAAAAAACATCTCAAAGAAATGGGACGTTTATCACGTTCACGTCCACGTCGTTAATTCTTAAAATGAGCATCATGACTTAAAATGCAGGCATTATCTGAAATAAAAAATTCAAAAAAATTTTTAATCTATATAAACATAGTTCTCGTCCGACTTACGGTCAAATAAAAATTCTAACTTTTTGATTTTTAAAGAAAAGAGTAAGTAAAAAAAATCAAAATTTTATTCAAACCTTTGTCATTTTTGCAAAAATCAATTTTTTTAATTTGATTGTAAGTTGGACGCGAGAGCTTTACTTATATAGATTAATCTTTATTAATCTTTTTGAATTTTTTGTTTCAGATAATGCTTGCATTTTAAATCATGACAACAGTAAATGGATATTTTTTTACATGCTTACATAAATTTGTTGATGAATGCAAAAAATATCGTATTTATAATGTTTGAAGAATTTTGTAAAGAATTAAATATCACAAAACTTATGACTGTTATATTAAAAAAAAAAAAGAATTTCTAAAAAGTGGTTATAAAATTGTACTAAAAGCAAGAATACTCCCTTAACATTAAGAAATGTTCTGAATACTAATTTATCATAAATGTTTGCTGTATAGCTAATTAACAATTAGAAAATAAACCAGGTTTTTTTTAAAATAAGATATATACTTATATCTTAACGATTAATCATATTTACCGTAATGAGTGGACCAGCGATAATTAAGATGCGTGATTACACCAAAAAATTTTTCAAGCATTATTCCTATCTGTCATCGTGTAGGAGATAACTAGTCGTGTTATAGAACGTATACCATCTGGGAATACAGAATCTGATTAAATAGCACGGCAATCAGAGTAACGAAGCGGAGGCTCTCTCTCGCCTTGCTAACGATATTGCACTGTATTGCGATGCGACAGTGGTATCGCGACGATGAGTCGAGCAATCAGCGAGCCAACGGATGGCCTTTTCGTTACCCGATCGATTATCGCTGCAAAGTAGCCAGGAAGACATTAACAGTGCGAATAGCGACTAACCTACATATCTAATGCCAATTACTTTAAAACTTTAGTCACGATTCCGAACTATAACAAGATTGGAGCATCAAGCATGCGCTAGCCTGTCCGACTCTTCTTTTGCGTTTACTTCTTTTGTATTCCTAACGTTCATATGCTTAAACGAATTCTATTACCTTGTGCGCAGAAGGATGTCCCGGACTTCTCTCATATACCTTCTTTCTTATTTACTCGGATGCTTTAAACAATACTTTGAAATTTATTTTAACTGTTAACTGGAAAGAAAGACTACTCGAACGTTGTGCGTGTGGATATTATTCATTACATTTTCGAGATCAGCTTTTGATTATAACTGGACTTTGTCAAATCGCTCTTGAGTAAACAGTTCATGTTCAGAAGAGAAATGTCAGACTGACGGAAAGATCGACAAACAACCATCGAGCCGTTGGTCGACTGCAATGAGCTTCGTGTTCGATGTGCTTTTTATGCCTGTATTTATAGCCGCGTTTCTGCTGAAGAACTCAGCTGAAATTTTGAGACATGATTTAGTAGATAGATCTTGATAGTCAATTTGATATTCATTACGTTATATTTGCAATAAGGATAAAATTTGTCGTCAAATACGGTCTGATTTTTGTTTCTCATTCCATTATTAATTCTTGAAAGACCCTATACATATGTGCGTGCGTGCGTGTGATTAATATTAATCCACAACGTTCTATATAGAAATAGTAATAATGTAATCTTCTTACGGACTCTCTCATATTCAACAACAAAAAGATCCGAAAAAATCAGGGCAAATGAGAGTCAACGTGATAATTAATATAATATACAATCTTAAATCTTTATTTCCAAAAAATAGTATGTTTCAGTTCACTTTGGAACCATCCTCAGCATACAATTTCAAAATATCAATCCCTTCATGTCCAAGAAAAAAATCACCACCAGATTAACAGATTAATTTGATGTTGTAATCTATTCAAAACATTAAAACAATTATCTTATAAATATTTCGAAACCATTTTATCCACTAAGTTACAAATTAACATTAAAAAACTGGTGATTCACCCCAAGATATAGAAGGAATTCGTCTCGACATTGGATCAATTAAAATTTATTATCACTAAAGATCATATCAAGTTAAAAAACGCATGTTGATAGCTCGAACGAAACATGACTAATACATTTAATATAATAAATAAGACATGCCAGGTCAACAAGGAAAATAAAAAGAAAAAAGAATAATGTCAATACATAAAAAATAATTTGTCCAACAAAATGTTGGACAACAAACTATTTAATGTCTTTTAATAATGTCTTTTAATAATATGTACATAATTTGATGTACACTTTCTATATCCGAGCATAAATTGAAATTATTTTTTTGCGTGAATATATGAAGGCATTCAAATATTAAACGTTTATTAAGGAAACACTCTTCATATAATATCGCGACATTCTCCCAATCGAAATCATATTTAAATTCAATCCGATGCTCTGTGATCACCGATTGGTTGTTACTATTACGGTGATTATGATGCTCAGCCAATCTAGTTTTAAGTTTTCTTCCTGTCCAATATAAGAGGCATCGCAGGTTTTACATGAGATTTTATATACAACATTTTTTTCTTTTTTCTCTTAAAAAGATGTCTTTATATTCCTTGATCAAACTTTAATTTATTTAAGCTAGTAAAAGCTAATTTAGTTAAAGATTTTACTACTTCTTTTGTCTGAAATTTTTGGAATATATGATAGTATAAACCAAGAAGTACAATCCCTTCTTAATTTCTTCATTTGCTTCTTTCTTGTATCTTGTACTTTTATGAATGAAAATTTTAGAACGTTAATAGTATTAAAAATTAAATCAATCGGATAATCATTTTTTAATAATGTACTGATAATGTGTTCAAAATTTTTTTGGTCATATTTAAGAACCGATAATAAAAACGTTCTATCATGCCTATTATTATACCTCTTTTTTGAGAATGGATGTGACGATAAAAATTAAAGTATCTTTCCGAATACGTAGGCTTATGGCAGTCAAATTCAATTAGATTGTTATTATAATAATAATAGTAATATCCAAAAAATTTTCCGCCTTGATATTTTTGAATTTTTTATTTTCTATAGAGAAAAGAAAATCATTACTTACGGAAAAAACTTTCAATTTATTAAAATTAACCGTACCAGCTACAATTTGATGCCTCCATCCATACAAAAGGGGGACACTAGAATTCGTCCGTTTTTTTTCACCTATTCAGAATGATTCAAAAATCTCAAAAATTCACCATACTTTCTAGAATAAATATTGGCACTTCAATTTTGGAAAATAATAGAATGTAGTATAATTTATAATTACCAAAAAACTCAAAGAAACTTGTACGAACAAATTTGTTCGGTCACTAGTGACTCCTTCTTGTATGCTAAGGGTTAAGAATTATAAAAGAATTATAAAGTACTAACCTTTAGATTACATTTTTACGTAAATTCTAGAAGAATGTTAGATAATTTTTTTATGTTGACATAACTCTGTTCTTTTCAGCGGAACTTCTTGCATCATTCATTTTTTCTCCTTTTCTCTCCAACATTGAAGAGAAAAGGAAGAAAAATGAACGATGCAAGAACTTCAGCTGAAAAGAACAGATTTAATAAGATACTGTTTGTTAATAAAATCAATCTGTTTCAATTTTGATGTAAATATTTTAATGATACAAACGTATCAACAGTTACATATTAAATTTATATTTATATTTATAATTATATAATATTTTTATAAAGAAATTTATCTATATTTTGAGGATATTGAAAAATATTGATGAAAATTAGTTTATTATTAGGATTCTTATTCGTATAATATTTTCCCGGGTTATTTTTCGAGAATACTGAAATTATAATTCTAATATGTTAAAAATAATGAGAGTAAATCGTGATTTTTTGCATTTATTTAATCTGATTTTTTTATTTGTTATTTAGTGTTTAACTTATTTTATTATATAATTAAAATCAAAACTAAATAATTTAAGAATAATTTTTAAACTTAAAATTAATTACATTAATGGAACGGGCACATAAGAGTCAAGCTCAGTAGTCAAAAATCTTTTATTCTAAACGTTCTTCTATAAATTGGTTATCAAATAGCATGAGCGATATTCGTAATACTTCCCCTTAAGAGACTTGAGAAAGTAAAACAGAAGAATTATACACTAATGATGGCTCGGAAGATAGCCGAAATTTGTGAAATATAAGAAAGATGTCGCGTCTGCCAATTTATAGAAGAACGTCTAGAATAAAAGATTTTTGTGCTCTAACTACCGCGCTTGATTCTTATATGCTCGTTCCATTAATGTGATTATATAATTTTATTTTATTTTTGAATGAAAGTCTGAATATAATAAATCAATTTATATATCTATTTATATATTATAAATAGACGTCTTTTTACCAAAACAAAGTTCAATTTTATTTATTAAATAGACAAGTTTTCTTAAATGGAATAATTAATCAAACATTTATTTTAAATTAAAAGAAAGAGTTGAACACTTTATTTGTAAAGATTGAAATTTACTATTAGTCATATATATTTATATGCATCCTTTAATCAAATTTAAGCAAATTTTTTCATTGAATTTTAAGTTTAAATAATGACATTTCCATTTTAAAATATTCCCTCAGTTAGTCAAATGGATAATTAGCGCTGCCTAATTTTTATCTTAGGCAGCACTTATAAGCAAAAAAATTAATTTGAAATACAAGATAAAATATTTAACATAGATTTATAATATATTTGTATTTCATAATACGTTAATATTTTATGATCATGTACATTTTTGATAGACATAACATGTACACATAACTTAGTATTCTCAAGACTGCTGAGTGCTGTGATATCATTTGTATAATGAAATTCAAGCTCTTGTGAAACAAAAATGTGAAATCCAAGTGCTATATCATAGAGAGCGATAAATAGCTAGATAGATCGTTACCTGCTATATTACTTTCTTTATATCATACTCCTTATTATTTATTACTCCATCATGTGATAAATAACATTTTAAACAAAATAAATTTACAATAATTCACGTTAATTAATTCATTACGTTAATAGCTACACTGTTGAAAAATTTGTGTTAAATATAACATAGATATTATTATATAAAAAAAAAAATGATCACAAAAAAAGATTATGCTAATTTATAAGCAAACTGTGAAAATATATTTTTTTATTTTATAGTATAATTATCTTACTCTACTAACATGGGTGACCGACCGATTCCTGTTGGTGTAAGTTTCTTTGAATCTTTTGGTAATTATAAATTACTACATTTTATTATTTTCCAAAATGAAGTGCCAATATTTATTCTAGAAAAAAAAAAATTCTGGAAAATATATTGGTGAATTTTTAGAGATTTTTTTAATCATTCTGAATAGGTGAAAAAAAACGGACGGATTCTAGTACCCGTGTTTGTATGGATGAGGCACCAAATTGTAGCTGGTAAGGTAAAGGTTAACATTTATGATACGTTAAATAAACGGGTATTTCATTTATTCATTTTAGAATTTACATTTTAAAACACATTATTTTTATGTTACTTATTCGCTTACTTATAGATTGTGTCATTTTGATACTAAAAAACGTTAAATGCTAATTTAACACTAAACCTTTAACTTAATCATACATATCATGTTACATTAATACTAGAATAAATTTAGTTAAAAAATTCAATACAAACGGTTAATAAGAACGTGAATGGACATTTCCAATATAGATACACAATATTTTTTACCGTGTACGAATTAATTGTTCGTAGAAAATAATCGTACATATCATCAATCTCGAGAGTGCAATTGTTTTAATTAGTAATATGTACGAATGAATATAATTAATAATAATCTCTTTGAGAATTTATATTATCTATGTATATGTATCGCTCTATTACTTCTAAAAATGACACATCTCAAAAAATTAATTAATTTCTATATCTTTTAACGTAAGGATCTTTATAGTCGTTAAGAGAATTACAAAAATAGGATTCTAAGAAAAGGGAAAAAGTGATTTTTTAACTTGATAGAAAATTATTGACTAATTAAATGATATCAGCAAAAAGAATATATTTTTAACAAATCAAATGTTTGTCATTTTTGTCATTTTTGTTTCACAATCCTTAAAATTTGTTCTTCTTCTGTTGTAACAATTTCGACGTTTTATTTTACTTGTGATTTGATGATATTTTTGTAAAATTTCGCTATAAGTTCATTTTTAATTGATAACAATGTACATAGTAATGTTTATTTAATTTGTTCATGATAATAATTCGAAACATGTTTTTTAGTTGTGTTTTAGTTTAGTTGTGTTTTTAAAGTAAGAGAATGACATACTTGTTTATCTTAAAATATTAAACACTTCTATTTTACACTTAAAGCCGTTTACTGTTATTTTTAATTTATCATATTCGACAAAAACCAGATGATATGGCATTTCAAAGTCATGTTTTACGGAAGTTTTGTTCGAAAAAGAGATATATCCTATATTTCTGGAAAAATATCTCGTGTCGAAAGATTGGAATTGATATCGCGCACTGCACCCGTTGGCATTTCTCAATTCGAGTTCACTCGAACATACGGTGCAGTATCTGGTGGCCAGGACTTCGAAATCTATCTATGTTCATGAACACACTCGAGTAAACAACCGGGTGTTGCGGAAATGACGACTGTATGCGCAATGAAGATGAAAGAATACATAAACAGGGACCGTCCTCGCCGTCATCAGAGATCAATTCTGTGTTTGCCCGAGTTAGTTTCTCTTCGTTAAAGTTACAAGTCCGATGAAGAAATATGCACCGACCATCATGTGTAGACGCGATTTACAAGAGCGTCGAGACGCTCATTAGGAATCGAAATTTCTGAAAATAAATCCATCTTCCTAAATTCTTTTTATTCTCGAAGCATGATGTTGCGCTTTTCGTGAGCTTATTTCCGTGTTTTGGAAGCGGCCGATCGATACGGCCAATTTTCACCGCGAGCAATTTTGGCCATGGTTGTATCATACAATTCTGAACGAAGAAAATCTTGGAAATCCCAAGTGTTGAAGGTGCTACCTTCTCGAGTTGTTTTTAATGAATGACATTGCTTGTTCTATACTAAGAGAAAAATATTTGATATTTATGATTACGTAGTAAAAAAAATATATCTATATAAATAATATATACATATAAAAATTACATAATTTGTGGAGGAAATATATAAAGTTGTGTAAATTATTTTTTTCCAAAAATTAATATTTTTACACCTAATTATGTGAATATATTTTTTATTAAACGGAAAATTACAATAACATACTATATTTTATAATTTCTGTATAAATATGAATAAATTTCTGTAATATTATATAATATAATAATAATACGTCATACGTATTATTATACTTACATTTTTTTACATTTTTATGTTCAATCATAAAAGCACAAAAATGAAATTATTCTTTTTTAATTAAATAGTGTGCAGAAATAAATTTTTAATTGTTGAAGTTAAACATATAGAAATAATTTTTAATTGAAGTTAAACGTATAGAAATAATTACGCATTAATTCACCAATAGATTGCGTACAATTTTTCTTAAATTTACGTTACTGACATATACAAAATACATAAAAATGCTAATGTAATATGTGTAATGTATTATTATGTATTATTATTATTAATATGTATTATGTATTATTATTATTAATGTATTATTATTATTATATAATATTATAGAAATTTGTACATATAATATTTAAGTATATAGGATATTATAAAATATATGTGTTATTGCAATTAACAAAGAAACTATTAGATATGATCTAATTGTAATTTATTGTAATTTTCCGTCTAATATAAAAATGTTTATTAAATAAACATTAGAGATGTAACTTAGAAAAGAACTAATTTTTGAACAAAATAATTTTAAAAATATTTCTACTAAAATTATATAATTTTTTAAATATTTATGGAATTTTATACCTTCTTAGTGTACAAAAATCTTCTGATATTTTAAGTTGTAATTATAGTATATATATATATATATATATATATATATATATATATATATATATATATATCAAAAACTTTTCTTTCAATATATTTTTGCCTATTTATTAACAATTTTATTTTTTATAACTACTTTGACTAAAAATTGTGGGATGCAGTTCCGAATGACTCCTGCTCGCGATTGATCTGAAATTTTATATATAAGTTGTTTTTGATGTAAGAAATAAAAAAAACTTACAATTTCAATTTCGGGAAAAAAAAACTTTTTTTTATAATAAGAAATGATTATTATAGACTCTTGATATTAAAATAATATAAGAAATTAGGCAAATGAGAGTTTCGGTACTTAATGCATTGATATATTTATATAGATAAAATTTAAAATTTATATTTATATTTATATTTATATTTATATTTATATATTTGATTTGCTGTACAATCGAACATTTCGATCATCTCTTGGAGTCATCCTTAGCGAAATCAGTGAAGAAAGATTTTTTTTATAACATAATGACGAGCGTATTACCATCTTCTCCTCCTCCTCCTTACTTGAGAAATGCACGACTTCCACGCGAAGCGAATTCCATTTCATCTCGCCAAGATGCTTACGTAAAAAAAAAGTTAAATTAATCATTGTATATGTGTATTATATTATAATTATAAAAGATATTGTTATGTGTATTGCACGTTATACATGTTGTATATTATATACAGAATCAATTTTAGTTGATGTGGTTGCTATGACTAATTTATATAAAATAATTTTTTTTGATTTCCCGAAGTTGAGACTATGTATTTTTTTATTTCTTACATTGAATAGAATTTATGCGACAAAATTTCAAGTTAATTGCGAGCAGGGATCATTCGGAACTATATCTAAATTGTGTTATTTTTTTAATTAGTATACATAAAAAATGAATTCAAAGAAAAAAAATGTTAATTTATGTTATAATTTTTTTCGTTCGCTCGCCGAAACGAGATCGATATAATTTATTGTTATTTATTTTTAGATCGAAAAAGAATTATTTATAGCGGATATTAATTACGCGACATGGGAAAGATATTATGATTTCACGAAATGTATTGGCTCGATCGGGACCAAGGAATTTAATTTCATTCCTCTTATTTGTCTTCTAATGATAACTATGAAATTTTCCACATTGCTGGATTTAGCTCGCTGAAAATTTCGTATATATCGCAATTTATATTGTAATAAAAAGATAGAAAAATATGTTTTCACCAGAAAATTCTCAATAAAAGACACCTGAGGTGAAAGACATCTCTCCTTAAAGCCGTTCAGAGACAAATGTGATTTGTGTCTGAAGATATAACTACAGATGAAGAAATATAAAGTAAATAGATCGAAACTAGATAGATCGAAACTGTATATACTGTGTTTCACTATGAATCAATAAAGATATTTTGCTTAGTTTCCTCTAATATCTTTGATGAATAATATAAATAATCGCGACCTGATAGAGAAATCAAATTTAATCCAAACGCAATTTCCATGAGTTTTAATAAAGGATGTTGGAAATACGTACTGTAATCTGTTTAGAATATTATATCAGCGTTACTTTGTTGAGCCATCCAGACCAAGTTGCGAACAAATACGAATGAACAAATCATGACGCTGTTTGCATTCATTAAAACAAGTTTTTCATTCTTATTTTCACGTTCAGTTGCTTAATCCGATTTTTTTTAATGTAAAATACGCTTTTCTGTAAATTATTCAATCGAAAAATTTTTTTTATTCGAATAAAATATTTAACTTTTATTTAATAACTTGGAAATTGCCAAAATTTGTTATAGTATTTGTGAATTAATTTTGTTGTTTTTTATATCGAAAGAATCTCGTTTGCTGCAAATTGATTGCTTACACTGACCTACAGCATCTTTGCCTATATCACTTTTACCAACAATTCGTTTGCGATTACTTACAAGCACTTTTGCGTATAAATATAATAAAATTAAGGTTAAGTAAAGTAAAAAAATAATTTTTAAAACAGAGAATTTGTTTTAAAACAGAATTTGTATTTTTAAAGCAGAGAATAATACAGACAATCGAGGTCTAGTAATATATATATATATATATAGGGTATAAGCTAAAATCCGCTGTTTGCTCATAGGTGACATTAGTGAGCGTACAAAGCTACCCTGGGCACACAACACACTTTTTTTTATGTGTTTGACATCTGTCAACATTAACCAGTGCACATCAGCAATTTCATATAACAACATACATTTTTTCTTTCGTAATCATATCTAGTTTTTTGCTAAAAAGAAAGCATATGCGGGAAGCTTTGTTTTTCTGTTTCAATTTGAAGAAATCGGCTGCCGAATCGAATGCTTGTGGAGACCTATGGCGACAATGCTTTATCGGAAACAACGTGCAGAGATTGGTTTCGTCGGTTCAATGACGACAATTTTGACCTGAGTGACAAGAAGTGAAAATCGGCCCAGGAAAGTTGAGGACTATCAATTGCAGGCTCTTTTGGATGAGGATACCCAATCGCAAAAAATGCTTGCCGAGCAATTGGGTGTTTCTCAAGCAGCCATTTCCATGCGGCTACATGCTATGGGGAAAGTTCAAAAGATCGGAAAATGGATGCCGCATGAACTGAACGATAGACAGATGAAGCGACGCCAAAACACATGCCAAATTCTACTTGCCAGACAAAAAAGAAAGTCGTTCCTGCGGATTGTG
>Ga0157364_1002773_pt1 | contig 16642 bp, 8 predicted proteins | sample AttsexASBM2_FD_111476 | JGI IMG/M metagenome (GOLD analysis project Ga0157364, IMG submission 111476) | Fungus gardens microbial communities from leaf cutter ant in Ribeirão Preto, State of São Paulo, Brazil - Atta sexdens ASBM2 | ecosystem: Host-associated > Fungi > Mycelium > Unclassified ... | reverse complement strand
TTATTTTTTTCATCATTTATTACATAAAATTTGTTTCGAGACGATAACATAACGCATTCTATGCTAATCTTACGAAGTTAATGAAGTATCTAAAAATTATTCAGTACCGTAACGTTAGCTTAATTTTCAAAATCGTTCGCGATCATCGTCTTTAATTTTAAAGTCGGTCTTTAACGTATTATATTTAACAAAATAAAATTTTCGCTAGCCAGTAAACATAGAAAAGCGGCACTCTTTGTTAGAATTTCTGAAAATTAGCAGACATTCTATTCTGAAAAGGGAGTAACGTATGTCAATTTCAGGTGCAAAAGTATTTTTGCGATAACAAATTCTCAAACAGGTTGACGTGGGGCTAATTATGTTTCGGGTGACGAGATCAAATAGGAGGTTGGAAGGACAGTTCTGAACGCAGGAATGGACACGTGAGAGAGTGCGTAGCAGTACAGGATACGTCGACGTGGTTGGGGTGCCCTGCAACCGGGGAATGGCAAGCGCGGCGGTTTGCGGAAAGCCGCAGGCAGGCTGAACCCGACGGATCTGGAATAATCATTTGCAGCCTGAATACATTACCCGTGCAATTTATTTTGGTTTGTTTCGGTTTTGTTTCCATGATTTAGTGGAGTTGGAAGCGTGGCGTGGGTCGCAACGCAACGTAGACAGAAAGAGTGCATAGTGATAGCAAAAGGAGAAAGAAGACGCATGTATATGGAGAAATTGGTGAGAATACATAGCGACTCTCTGTCTCTCTCTCTTCATCATTCATCGTGCGCTCTCCCTTCTTCGTTCTCTCATAGGAACAAACATACAAATACTCTCACGTAGTCATGTCGACTCTGTTTCTCGTTGATTCTCGATTCGTGTCTCTCTCGATTTACCCTGACGACCTGCTGTGCCGCGACTGAGCGTCTATTGATTCCTGACGAGAGAGTAATGTTCCTCCATTAATGATCATGTCCTGAATAAATCATTTGATAAAATGGACCCGTTGTTCGTGCACACCCACGGCCGGGGCCTACGTCAAGCCAGTTGGAGGACAAGCGCCAACAAATTGCCATCGCCCTTCGGCGGCATGCGTGTTGTACGTCTCGTATAAAGCAAAAGGCGAAACCGTGTTTTCCTCCAATTCCCTTTTTTACATTGTCTTTACATGTTAAGTCTTGATCTTGTAATTGTAACAATCTTTACAGATTGTTGTCTGCCACTATTAAGTCATAATTAGAACTTTGGAAAGAGTAATCCCCGAAATCCATGTTTTTTAGTTTATGTATACTGTGGCTCTCGAATTTCGAATCGAACTGTATGCCAAATGATGCTATATTATGGGCTATTAATCTTAAAAAAATTTAAGTTGAACATAGGATTATTTTTAAGTTGAACATAGGAAGATATGGTTAGTCAAAATGATCAAATTGACCAATGTTATTCAAGCACTATAGATACAAAAAAGCAGTTAATACTTTCCTGATAATAATGTAAATAATTATATCTCTTTAAAAAAATGAGCAACAGGAGTGGAGGGAGGGGATCAGAATATTATTCTGATTAGTCTAGTAAAAATTTCACTATTATCAAATAAGTTAATTTTGTTGTGTCTATAGTATTTGAACAATATTGGAAATATTAGGAATTTGATCATTTTGACTCCCCGTATCTCCAAAACTACTCTTATGTTCAACTTAAATTTTTTCTGAGATGATTAATCCCATTATACAATATTGTTTGCATATCTAAAGTTCGATATGAGAAACATATTAATGGAATATTCAAAAAATACAAATTACATTTGATTTATTATTATTTAAAAATTATTATTATTTTTTTTAATTAATAATTTATATAATATAGATTATATTATGTACATGATCTTAATACCGCATATATTTACATAAGTAATTTGAGAGTTCCATTACTGACTGATCGAAATTCACTGTGTAAAAGAAAAGATCGCAGCTATTAAGAAGAAGAAAAAAAGAAAGAGAAGCGAGGAAGAGAGAATATGATCATAAAAAAAATAAAGCGAAGGAAGAAAACGCACGCGTATTTAACTACAGGTAAACCTCAGGAGCTCTCGATGCATCTCGCAATTGGAATTGGTGTCTCTTGAGATGTCGGAAAATGAGCCTGCATTGAGACAAATGGCATGGGAACGATGAATCATCGTACGTCAAAAGCAGGAAGTGAGGACACCATTTTGCAGCGGCATGACGGAACTCTGTGAAACATAGCCTGTGGTATATAAAGAACCGTTTTTCTTTTCCCTCTTTTGCTATCTTTTCATTGAGAAGAGCTTGTGATACGGTATCTCTATACAACGAATATCAGTCCAATGATTGGAAAAGGTAGATTACAATTCAGTGTAGTCAACAAACTCAATGTAAAAAAAAGTAAAAAGTAATTGAATAATTTGCCTTTAGGTATGTATATGAGATAGTGCTTATTTTTGCTTATTTTTAAAGATAGCTTTGAATTATCAATGTATTGAAAACATTCTTTCTTTCTTTCTTATTCAGATTTAATGAACAATAAAAATGTTTACAACTTATTATTAAATTATATTACAAATAATATGTTTCAATCTCTTAGAAATTTTCCATTTTCTATCTCAAGAAATTTTTTTTTATCTGCAAAATGTATTTTTAATTAAAAAAATATTTATAGAACCCATAATATATTGCATTTACATAAGTGTAAGAATAATGTATTTAGATATACTTTGTTCTTACACTTATGTAAAAGAATCTTATGCGCGTTTGCAAATAATGCTGTATTCCGTAAGGAAATGTCTTCAATATTCAGTATTCATATTTATCTAAAATCAATATTTATCTAAAAAACATTTTCAAACTTTCTCCAATTCTCGTCAATTGTCGGAGATAACAATACTCGATTACAATTTATTTCTGTACATTGCTGAATATCATAATAGAAAAAATTCCTTCCCTTTATAATGGCAATACTGAAGAGTCATTTTAGAAGACCAAGCGAAGACGTGTTTCACGTCAATGTTTTTACGCATCTCAGCTAAAAAGAAGAGCAACGGGTTCTGGCAGACTCGACAACCGGGAAAACGCAACGAGAAAAAAAGGAGAAAGAAAACGCGCTCAACACGAGCAAGGCGACACTGGAGAAAAGAAAAGCCTTAGAAGGTGATTCGTGTACATGCTATACTCGTGTACTGGTGGACTACTTTCAGCCGGCTCGTTAACGCGCTCCGACAGCCAGACGTGAGAGAAAAGGAGTGGAGAATGCTGGAAGGAGGTCGAAGCATTTTCCAATTAGCGTTAAACAAATATCCGCACGCCTTTCAGCCCGGTAACGCCAGGCAATATCCACGTCTGCAGCTATGTACGTTCATGGGTACCGAACACGACTAAGGAAAGCGATAGCTGTACGGGGATGTGCGCGATGCGGAACAGCGGAATGGGGCGAAGGTGGAAACAACTCGTTCATCGATGGAATAAGAACAGCGGAAGAAGAGGACGCCGAGGATGAGGAACGCTAACGGGTTGGATCCCGAATTGACGAACACGAAAGAACTGAGCGGAATTTCGCATTTAATCAGTCGAGCAATGAGACTGCGAGACTCGCTGGTTCGCGAACCAGCAAGGAAAAGCGCGGAGTAGTAAAGCGCAGAAAGCGCTAAATGGTATCTGAACTCGTTCCTTTCTGACGAGAGCGAGGCGAACAGCCATTTGGTCGGTGAGTCGAGAAGATGGTGAGATCAAGAGCGGGAATGGAAGCGGCGGTAGTGCTGCAAGCGGTGGGTGCTTTTAATCTTTCGCTCGTGCGAGGATGCGCCCATTACTGCAAATTAAACTCTCTCGGGAGCCCCCGGCGTGTGACTACCATGAGAGCTACAGTAATCTGTCCACGAGGAATGTATATATATATATATATATATATATATATATATATATATATGTGTGTGTGTACGCTACTGCGTCTGGTGAAAAACGGTTGGAGAACCAGATGCCCGTCGTCCTGAATATAGGATTTATAGCCGTTGCCCGTACGACACGCTGCGATCGTGAATGAAAGAGATTAACTTCTCGCGAGAATGGCGATGCAACGGGCGAATGTTTGGTAACTACAGCAACTGCGTTATTTTCGGATGACCAACCGATTCGCAAAATAATACAAAGACCTAAAACACTCATTTATTTGATTTATTTATCAAATAGAATTTCTATGCGGAAAGGTACAATTGTAAATTTTTCCAGAATGAAATAATAGCTTTCTGTTAATTAAAACAAATACATCTGTATAAGCTTTTTCTACAAGAATAATATATAAATATGACTTAACCATTAAGTCTATTTGTGTTTGAAATAATTTTTATCCTACATATTATATTTATATCTTGTGAGTACCATAGAAATATCGATTTGTATTATTCGGAAGAGCTAAGCCGAAGTGCCAAGCATCACAAGCTTCTTCATCCGTGTTCAATCGCACTCTTCTGTTCCTCTTTTTCGTTATAGGCACGCTGAACGAACTGGTAGTTCTAATTGAATATCAGGCGAAATGTAATTACGGTCGGAATTCATGCTTCGTCGGAGCAAATAATTTGCCATGGCACGAAACACAGTGAAATGGTAACGAGAGGATAGGACGCGGAGGGTGTGTTGAGAGCGCGTGTGTAGGGGCGCGGAGGCGGCAGAGCTCGATGCGTTATCAAAACTTTGATAATCCAATCGATTACCAATGCAATAATTGGTGGCCGAGCCGACGGAAGGGGGTGGGATTTTCGGTCATGCCGGGATTCGGCGAAAAGGGTGGAGCAGAGGGGTTAAGTGGAATGGGTAGATATTCGTATGTCGGGGTATCGCGGGGTGATATGGGAAATGGGTAACGTAGAGTAGAGAGAAAAGGAGGGAGAGTAGGTACCATTGTAAATTAACGATAAACGAACTGGTGCTCATCAAAGAGCCCCTGCGCTCGTAATATCTGTCCGGCTAATCCATTTACCGACAACGGTAATTCTCTGCTGTCGCCGCCGCTGTAGCCCTCCGGCCATCCAGTCTTCCTCGAAACAGGATGTTCATCCCCACAAAATGGAAAAGGTAGGACCACGTGATCGTAAACGAGTTTCGATGCAATTCGCAACGTTAATCCTGGTATCGTTTCTGTGATCCTTACACGCGAGCCGAAAAGACAAGACCGAGGTGCAAACGATGTTGCTAATTTGATATAAATCGTCAGACGGCGCCGATATGCAAATATAGAATTAAATTATTAAATCTCTCATCAATAACTTAACTAATAATTTCAAGATTTTCTCAAGATCTTAGTAAATATCTTTAAATAGAAATATTTGATTAGAGACAAAAATGTTCAAATTTTTACATATAATAATATGTGTAATTATATTATATTATAATATATTATATTATATAATATATTATATTATAATAATAATTATTGGGGCTAATTTTTAATCATTTCTTTACAATTTTTTATCAAATATAAATTGAACACACAATTTTTATTTTGAATGGATTAATCTTTTCTTAATTTTGAAAGAAAACATATTGATGACTGTGTAATCGTACACCCATGTTTTACAGATCGAATCGAGTTGTCGAGATAGAAAAAGAGCAGAACCGTAAGCAGCTAATTTTATTATATATTTCCATTATTTATATATTTCCGCTTCCACAATTTCCGAACTCTTAATAATTGAATTTTCTGATAAAATTTATTCTGGAATTAGAAAGTAAAATTAGTGATGCAGGTAAAATTTGTATTTTATAAATAGAATCTTTTTTATTATACCTATGGACTCTTTCTGTTTACTTTGATTAGAGTCTGATATAATTTATTTTATACATGCATGTTCTTACGAATAAAATTAATTTTTACGCTACATACATTTAACATATATCTTTTGTTTTATATATACATATATGTGTATATATATATATATATGTGTGTGTGTGTGTGTGTGTGTGTGTGTGTGTGTGTGTGTTGTGTGTGTGTGTGTGTGTGTGTGTGTGTGTGTGTGTGTGTAAAAGATATTTTTTCCATGAAATTATTCAATTGCTTTGCGGAATCACACAAATTCTGAACAAGTTGAATTTCATTACTGCCAATGCATGTATAGTAATGCCTACGCATTCTACCAATAAACGAATTCTAAAGGGCGAAATTCACGTAGAATTCAAGGGGATAGTTCAAGGGCGTTCATGCTCTGCTAGTGATTGAACATCAAAGGTCTTTAGTCGTTTGACGCTTCGCGTGTTTACATTCAATAGGCGGTGCAAATGTTCTAGATACTATTAGCAACCGGGCGTTTGGTAAATGTATGGAGGACTGATCCGCATTTAACTAGCAATTTCTCGATTATACAATAAGAAATTACAACGGTATATTAATGCTACATATACTTTAATTTAATTTTTTGATGGAATTTGTATAAAGTTAGACATTTTATATAGCTGACGCACTATTTTTGTTTTTATTTTGCCATAAATAGCTTACTTATAATTTCAAAATATATAATTTTGTGATCACAATATACAGAATAATATTATAAGCAGAATTTTTAATTTTATGTACATATAATTGTATATACATCAATGAACAAGCATATTGTAACATAATATATAGTGTCATATCTGATATTACTGTTTCTTTTGAAATAAGTTCAACAGATTAGAAAGTTATTATTCTCTTTCGCAACGTAGAGCTGGAACCGCAAATTTCCCGAAAAGCACTTTGTGGAATATGAGATTCGCTCGAAACGCTAATGAAATCCGAAGGGCAACGAGCAATTTCTGAAGGTGGCTTACTGGCCACGGCTTAATCTAACTCGGAGCCAGACTTTGCGCCGCGGGAGTTTCGTGCCGTTGGCTCTCGAGGAAGCCATCTCTGAAACTTGTCCCCTAAACGGGGAAGCATACGTCACCAACAATGAAACTTAGTTCGATGAGAAAGCCTGGGGTGTCGATTCATGTAAGACAACTTAAAAGCATAGAATATGAGAATCTATGTTGTCTAAAAGCTAAAATCTATTTTATCTATAATTAATTTTTAAATCTTTATACATATATATATATATATATATATATATATATATATATATTTTAATATGTATATAGTTTTATTTTTTCAATAAAGTATATTTAACTTTCTAAATAATATCTTTAGAATTGGAAATAAAATAATTTAATAACTTTCCAAAATAGTTTACGTCTTTTGGGAGACAGGTATATTAGGCTAAAGTTGATGTCCATGTGACACATAATCTACGTTGATCCTCATGAATACAAAATATCTAAAAGCAGCAGAGAACGCTACCCGTCATAAGACGCGTAATTGACGTTTATAAAGTAGCTATATATAAACTTCTACTATAAGTCAAATATAAAGTAATCCTATTACATTTAATTTTAATAAATTTTTATAAATAATGTATCTTTGTATATTTTTTCTGCAAACTATTTTTACTGTGCATTCTATTATAGTTAGTTAAATTAAAAACTATATAAGTCTTCTTAAACTACTTTTGAAGTTCATAGTAAATAAAGTGCAAAAATACATTAAATTTAATATTTGCTGGAATTAAAAATTGATATATTATGATTTAACAACTTAATAAAATTAGTTTAAATATTTTATTTTTAATCTTAGCGTTCTATTAAATTAAGCTTGATTCTATATTTAATAAAGCAAATTTAATCATAATCGTGAAATGTTTACACAGATAAATACGCTTAACGATCTTTAAATGTATTAATTTTAAAAGCTTTAGTTTTGATTAAACATGTAATTTCATACAAACATATAATTAAAAATGTAATTTCCAATCGTTGATCTTCAATTGTGTTGATCTAATGTTACTTTCAGTAACAATTTTACAAAAATTTCGGCATTTCATTACAAAATTACATCATTTATTCTTATTAATATAATATGTAAATATTAAACAAATTTCAAATAATAAATTTTTTAAAAATAATATTAGCAGATATGTTTATTATTAATGCACAATCCCAATCATATCTACATTTGCTTTTTCTAAATACATATTAAGTCTTTTTAGATATAATAATCAATTATATTTACTTATTCCAAATTTTTGCATTTTTAACAAATCGTATTGTTAAAAAACAAATACCATAAAGAAATATCTTTATTCTATAAAATTTATCGTTTTGCGTGTTTCTCTTTTCTCCGCTTGCGTAGTAGTCGCTGTTGCTATGTGCACGGCTACAATTTTTCCCAGCAATTTGTCTGGCGAAGCATAACACAGATCTGAAGGGGCAAGAAAAAATAGTAGGCTGTTGTTCTCTCAAAAAATATGAATGGTTCTGTAGTTGGAAAACCAACAAAAAATTATACTGATAAAGATATAATAAGTAAATATTTTTAAAAATGCTAAGAAATTATAATGTTTTAATTTTTAAAATGCTAAGAAAATTATAACATTTTAATATTTTTTAAAAAGCTAATTTATTAAAATGTGATAAATATTAGAGTTGTATTAGGATTGAATAATATAAAGAATAGTAAAATAATAGTAAAATAATAAAATAACAAGAAATAATAAGGAATAAGGAATAAGTTTATTATAATATTTACTACTTTACTTAACATATTTAAAATTTTTTATTATATTTTATTATTTATTAATATTACTTTTTTATTAAAACAAAGTAGCTTTATTTTAATATATTTTCGTTTATACTGACATTTTTCTTTATCTTCTCAGTATCCATTGTTATTTATGACACGTCGCATCCGGTTTATTATGCTTTAGTATTGAACCTATATACGGATATCATTTTTCTCCAAAAATAAAATTCTATTCATGTATATTGTGTTGTTGGATATCAAAGGCTTTTATCGTCCATGGCCAACTGATTGAAATTAAACAGTCATTTTTGTTACATGTATCTCAAAACGTGATTTGAATAGTGTAAACTTTTTTTTCATACATTTGTAATAAAAGAATTACATCATTAATATTTCTTATGTACAATTTTCTTAATGATATTTTAAACATTATAGTTAAAATAACTGTAGTACTTAAGTATAATTTCTGTTATTCATTACAATATAAATAATGATAAATAGTAAAGAATAAGTGCATTACTATTATTATAAAAATATAATAACAATATGCACATAATTTTTCATAATATACGTCAAGTTGCGATATATATCTATGAAACTAAACCTTTAAGATACGTATATGATATTCGCCATCATAAAAAGATGGTCGTCTGTCTGAATATGGCCTCAGGGCCGTTTGTTCGATATTTATTGGAGTTACACATCGACGTAGGGGGCACATCCGGTATAATAATATCTATTTTCCGGGCGACGACGCGGGATGAGTAGAAGTACGACGAGCAGAACCAAACGCAACGGAATGGAACGGCGAGGACGACTATACGATGACATCGCTGTCGACGCCGTGGTCCATCGTAAATGGAGCCGCGTATGGTAGAAATGAAAATAAATAAAACGAAAGAAAATAGAATGACCAAGAGAACAGAAGAAAAACGTGGATGCAATATGATGGTAGTACCGAAGGTGTTACGTGAATGCAATGACAATTGACTAGATGTGTTCTCTTCTTCGATTCCATCACGCGCTGGTCTACTTCTTGTACATATATTTGATTTTGTTGATTATTTATTTATTTTATCCACTTTAATATATGCCGTAAGAGACGAAATAAATAATGCGTTATTAAATAATAAAATTATTAAATTTATAATTATTTTGAGAAAAACTGATTATATATTAATTTATAAATGAATAAATTGAAATATTTGTAATATTATGACATAACATATGCATTGTTTTTGTTTAGAATATGAAATAAAAACGCATGCGAAAAAGGCGTTTGTATGAAATAACACAACTACATTTTCATAGAACATATACATGTATAACTCGCCGAAAGAATAAGTAATTTTTCTGTAACAGATGTGGAAAAATACAGTCATAATATGGCGAATTTGTACTACTCTTAGTATTATATAAAACCATGTTTAACAGATGGACACCGAATATCGAACGATGGATTCTCCGTAACAAAATTCAATGAGTACCAAGTCGTTGCTGCACATTCATAATCGCATCACCGCTATGTAAGATCACTAAGGAAAGAGAGTGAAGCGCGAAATACGCGCATGACAAAAGTAGGTTGAGAATATAAAGAAGATCCAGAGACAGAAAGTACTCTCCGACCGTACGCGAACTGTGCACATTGAGCTGTTTCATGTTATGGTAAAACGTGGCGGTGGAAGAGAGCACGAACGAAGATGACGGCGAGCGAAAGAGGGAGGTCAATAGCTCCCACGTGCTAAAACGTGCCGCTGGAATTTAAATATATTTTATTTAACAGGTGAACGCGCTCTGGATGTTCGAAGCTTTGAGTCTTTTTCCCTCGAGTCTGCTCTTCGTCGCGCCCTTTTCCTCCCTGCTCAACCACCCCCCCATCTTATTGAGAATACTCGTTAATTACATGCGCTTCCCTCTGGCGCACCGTTCTTCATGATTCGACTTTGCTCCGTCGATCCCCGTTCTTTCGGTCTAAACGTTGAGCTCGTCGTCTTTTCCGATGCAAATTAAAAGCGTGTAGGGAGCGAAGCTGTGTTTTCAGGTGAGACCAGCTGGAAAAGAGACGGTAAAATATTCCCATTCGACGAGCGTCGGTCGATCCTGTCATCAAAAATACTTCGGTGCACATTCTTATTACGTTCATTATATTTTGCGCCGATTGGTCTATTTAATAAATCGCTGATAAATCAATTTTTTTTGCTAATGTTATTAATATCTATGTTTCCACTAAAAAAGAAAACCTGTTAAATTTTTTTTCTTTCTGAATTAAACTGTGTGGCAAATTTTAATGTCTTATTGATTTAAGACATCATTAAAAATGTAATTAAAATGTTATTTATGCTGTCGTTGCTATTTGGAATTGAGATATCATGATTTCTTATGTGTTGTAGTCATTTGAATATCAAGTAATTCATGATATGACAAAATTTATCTACATTTTTCATGTCTTTAAACTTGCGTGTGCTTCTACAGGCAATTTCACCGCGGAAACTCAGAGTTTTTAGAATCATTATGGTTGAAAATGCAAAGTAGTTTTAAATATATCCGTTTCTCCGGAAACGCGAGAAAGAAGTGAGAAAACATGCTCTTTTTTAACTTCTGCCTTGTCATCTAGCATTAGTATACATGTCTCAAAATGTACATAAACTTGTCGCAAAAAGTGAACGTCAAGAGGTGAGGTAATGGATTTGACAAGATACTCCCCGAACAACCATTATATTCGGTACGTCTATGGTAGTAACAACACGATATCAGCCTTCTGAAACATCGAGTGCGAGAGAAAGGCTACCATCCATTTATTCATAGCGCTTCATAAATAAATGTATGAAAGCGCGGGCGGCAGCCACTGGGCCAGCGTTCTTCTTTTTCCATCGCTAGCCGCGCCGTATAGGTAAGCTACCTTTTTCAAGTTGTATACATTTATTGCGCGATAAGCAAGAAATCCAACAGGCGTACGCTTAACGTACTACAGGTGAGTTACAAGATGGTCTATTTATCCGAGATTCCGCTGGATGACGAACAGGGATTAAAAGCGCGATAGATGCGCCTGTGTATATGAGTTATGCATTTTACGTGCGTGTCATACGGCTGAAAGTTTGAGATATAATTCATATCCGAACATGTAGCTGATATGAACCTTCACTGAGATAGATGCCATGGTACGCTCAAAATGCCATGTGCGGATAACGCTGTATTGTGGACAGCGGATTATATTGTTGGGAACGCTAAAATTTCTGTGTTATCTATAAAAAAGTTTACAAGTTTAGCTAATTAAATCAGTTAATTAAAATGCAATAAACATTTTTTACTCCTAAAAGAGGAATTAATTTTGCTTACCTCAGTTTATAAAGGGAATAACAAATTTAAATAAAACAATTTATGCGGGTATATTTAAATAAAAAATAGCGCTGGAATTTGCAACAAAAAATAGTAGTGTTGATAATATTATTTATTTAGAGAGAATATTTTTTTCTTTTATTACTTACGAGCAACTAATTAAAATTCCGTTGTAATCTCTAATTTTGTATGCGTGATGAGCGACGGCGGAAGACAATTTCTCATTGATTGCATAAATAATTTAATTAGGAGACAAGAGAAGAGAGTGATCGATGAAGGAATACGAAAACGGAATCTTTTGTTTCGTGATTCAAGAATTCTCCAAGGACAGATTAGTCTCTGATACCTTTCACTCTCATAGAAGAGTGAGACAACAAGAGGAAAATGGCTTGCAAGAGAATAACAAGTATAGTAAGAGAACGGCGCCAGGTAGAAAACTTGTCTTTGCATACTGCCTAGTTTACAATACAGGATTAAGTTGGCGACCACGCTTCTCTATACCAACGTTTCTGCTTCAAACTTAAAGCTCTTGATAAGCTCTTGCGTTCTCCGTTCTACACCATGCCAGAACCTGTCGCTTCTCCCGGAATCGGTGTTTTGTTTCGTTTCTTATATACTAAATCTTCCAAAGTATACTGAAAAAATATTTTACTTTGCGGTAAAAAGCTCCTTATTCATTCATTCATCCTTATTCATCACGCGAAATCTTTTTTATAAGATATATATATATATATATATATATATATATATACATATTTATATATATATTTATATATATAGTTAAGATATCTTAAAAATAAATAAAAATGCGCTTATACAGTAACTATAAAGTTTATAAAGTTCATAACACAAGTGAATTAGAAAATGGAAATTATAATAATAATTGCAAATTTGATATCCTTTCGCTGTTTGCATATCGATTATCTTAAGATAAATAAAATTCTGTAATTTAATTAATTAATACTCATATATATATAAAAATTACAATGAAATATATTTTTTATAGAAAAATAGATAAATAAATCCAGGGTGTTTTGACAAAGAAAAAACATTTTTCTCAAACTAAAAAGTAATTGAAGGAAATGATTCTGCGTATGAGATTATTGTAAGAGAGAAAAATAAGATAGAGCTAACTCTCACACACATAATACTTGTAGTGATGGTGGTGTTAGCAAAGGGTGGTTCGGCACACATGTCTAAAAGAAATAGTAGATACACAGTATATGGGATAGATATAATGTTATGGTACGTTGACCACCACGGCCCATGTACTTCCTAGCGCCAGTACTGCTACGCAACGTTGGATTTACTCCCTCTCTTTTGCCCGTCTTTCGTCTACCCTCGTTTTTACTTCTACTAGCACGACTGCGTATACCATCCCTTTTTGCATTCTTTATTTCCTCCGTTACCGTGCAAATTGTACTCTAACAAAAATATATGCTTTAATCAGCTTATTTCCGCTTCGATGAAAAATATGGCACCCTGGCGCGGTAGTGCCTTCGTAACTGGAACGCTTTTTGCGACGGTAATTGTGATTGCCGACACGCACTGAATAGAGTTTTTTAGTTTACAAATTGTGCTCTTCTCTTTTTCAGAATACGATGCTATTGTCATTTGATTATAACTAACGATGTGTTGCACTGTTCTGTGCGATAAACCGTAAATAGAAGTAACGTTTGTACTTTAAATATCGAATTTTAAAGGTATAAACATGCAACAAAATTCGAGATCAAAATTAATGATCATTTTCAAATTAATTTTAAATAAATTGAAAAATTCGACTTATCTAATAATAAATTAATCTCTCTCTCTCTCTCTCTCTCTCTCTCTCTCTCTTTCTCTATCGAAATTTTAAGAGACAACAATGCTTTAAAATATAAACTTATTTCTGTTTATCAAGTCCTTTAGTATCCCAGCTTGTTTCATCTGACTTGATACTATTGCTTCGGTAGAGGCTTACATAGTATCGGTTCGCACCCTCGGCATATACGTCGCTTTAATTTGCATTCCTACGACCTTCGTAAAATAAAGGTTATCCCGGGCGCGAAGCACGTTTCGAAACTGAATCCGCTTTCCAACCTCCATCTCTTCCCCCTTTCCAACTCCTGCTCACACTACACCAACGACATATCGTGCTTTCATGCTGCGAAAGGCGAACTGTTATTGCAAATAGGCGAAATCGTCCTGGCGATCCCTACTATGGAGATATCATGCGGTTTGCAATATCGAGGTGAAACGACACAGAAGATAATTTTCCCATAGGAATCCAACAAGAACACTATCACGACGTTTGAATCCGGAAAGCCATCGTGCCGTTCTCAGGACGACCGTTTATGGTTGATGTCACGTGCGATGATGTTGAATCGTTCGATCTTAGCTATACACACAGTGTTGTTATAGTGTAAATATTGGATTCTTAAAAAGTCATTTAATGTATTTTTATGTGGTGATAAAGACAGATGGAAATAAAGATAAACACTGAGCATTACAATGAGATACAATTAGATACAAAGTAATCCATCGCAATTTCAGAAACATTTGTTAATTTAATTATACGCACGCAAAATATATGTACGAGTATAAACACACGATTCATATAATATAATGTTTCCAAATAATAAACTATATATATATATATATATATATATACAAATAATACATATATACATTCATATTATATAATATAACATTTTTCAATAATAAAATAAAATTTGAAGTTATATTGTAATATATTGTAATATATAGGTATAACACTATCCAAAATATTTTTTATATTCTTTGAAGTATCTTGTAGTGTGAGTTTTGTAAAATAAACTTTATTCTGGGAGTCAAATTTGTGTGCGATATACCGAAAAGCTCGTCCCCGCGGAAAGCTCGCTGATAACGACCGTTCGTCCAGTAGATAGAGTAGAAACATCTCCCAACAATCGCTCTGGCAAATTCCTAATTCCCATACATCACATCCGTGGGTATTGAAAATTCAATCAAATCCAAAAACGCGTTGCGAGATGATTGGCCAGCCTAGCGCGTATTTTTGACGCGTTGCAGTAAAGCCCGAATCCGGGGCGAGCGTGTGCTCGCCACGATTTGTGACCGATTTACCGGGCGACATTAAGCATGTGTGCACGCACATGTATGCTCAGTTGTCGGTGCTGTCGACACGACGACAATGACGATGATACCGTGCCGTTGGTGGTGGAAGGCAACATGCCAAACTGTCAGACAGCTAGTAGCGTACAACTCGGCTACACGTGTTCACAGACCCTTCTGTAACCATTGGTATGCCAATACGATGCAGCAGCACGTCCTGCACTCCTCACCCCTTCTCGTTGAAACGCCTTACGGTTAGACTATCAGATAACCCTTTAACGTCATTGTGACCTAGTATGCTGCGTTTGCACGCACGCAGACTTCCGGCCACCCACCGCCCAGTCTTAATCGCTTTGAGTCTTGTATCTTCGTCCTTCTCGGTGGGTGGTCGGTACTATAAGGTACCAACATGTTGCCGCAAATGTTTCTGTTTATCAATGGGTACTTTCATTGCTGGTGAAATATAAATGTTAAACGCTTGAAGAAATTATTACAAATATTGTTACTATTAATTTGATTATAAATATACGATTATAAATATTTATGAAACGAATTTTTTTATTTTTACGATCTTACAAATTAATTTCACTTTATTGTCACTATATTGTGTGTTACTTATTTTCCTTGACAATGTATACTTATTCATTTTTTTTTATTTCAATTCAAAACTAATAAATTAATAGAAATTAACAGAAATTAAATTTTAAATTTATTTTTATGCTTTAAAACTTTTTAATGATTAATTTGAAACCAAAGATATTGCCTTATTAGAGAAAAGATAACGTTTATATACAAGATGGTGCGTCACCAAAATCCAAACAAATTTTAATTTAAATTTTCCGCTATATTGTGTCTCTGCCGGAGATTATTGTTGGTGTCCGAGGAAGGTGTTCTGATGCTTCTAATAAATAGTAATATTCTCAAAATGGCGGCGATGTTGAAATCAAGTGCAGAGTATAATCGAAGAGCGATCATCGAAGGCTTTCGCGCTGGGCGCTCAGCAATGGAAATAATTCGGTTCTTTGGATATCCGAGATTGACCGTTTATAACGTTGTGACAAAATATACGGCTTTAGAACAGTCCAGTCCAATGGTTCCAGTATGCCAGCGAGAAAGAACGCGAGGACTCTCGCAGTCATTGAAAGAGCTCAAACGCTGATTTCGGATGATCCAGGGTAATCGTTGCAAAAATTAGCATCGATTGTTGATGAGTCAACAATGCGTTGAATTACCGAGAAAGACCTTCGATACAAAGCGTACATATTAAAGACATGACAGAGTTCTCTGAGATTATCAGGACAAGTCGAGTTTCTCGCCTGCCATTCTGGCCTCCCAACAACCCAGATTTAAATCCTTTGGACTACTACATATGGAATGTAATTGAAAGGTCACAAATAAGTCTCGGTATCCCAACGTGACGTCATTAAGGACCGCTATTGAGGCAGCATTCGTCAACATGAACAGCGCTACATTATAGCGTGCATACGAACGCTTCAGACCGAGAATAGAGGCTGTTATTCAAACTAATGGGAGATATATCGAATAATTGTACTTTACAGGGATCTCCTAAGAACCATGTAAAAGGATTTTTTGTAATATTTAATTTTTCATTAAAAATATTTTGTTTAAAGAAGTTGTT
>Ga0157364_1002772_pt1 | contig 16644 bp, 11 predicted proteins | sample AttsexASBM2_FD_111476 | JGI IMG/M metagenome (GOLD analysis project Ga0157364, IMG submission 111476) | Fungus gardens microbial communities from leaf cutter ant in Ribeirão Preto, State of São Paulo, Brazil - Atta sexdens ASBM2 | ecosystem: Host-associated > Fungi > Mycelium > Unclassified ... | reverse complement strand
GAGAGAGAGAGAGAGAGAGAGAAAGAGAGAAGGAGGGGGAGAGAGAGAACGCGGTTTTCATTGGTGGAATCTGGACAAATCAAGCAACGCGTGACGTTATTTTGGGAATTGGATGAAATTCTCGAGAATTCGTCATTAAGGGAATTTCGATTATCTATAATGAGGGGTGCAGATGGAAGTTCTTTCATTGTCCGACGTGATAGTTTCGATAAGGTTTTGTCATGAACTTTTCGTCCTCGCGAATGATGCTTGGCGGATTACGTTTCCATTGACATCGAAAGTCAACGCGTAGTAATTCGCGTGTGATGGCAGCGTTGCGTTGCGTTGCGCAGAAGAGACAGCTGACTAATGTGATGGTCTGAGAACTCGCGTCCTCGCGTCCTTGCCGTCCTTGATTTCTACGTACATCTGTACTCACTTTGCACTTGCGAGACCTACATAACGCACGTAGACACGCTGGATCGAGCAAACGGTCAGTTGACAAGCTAAAAGGACGATTCCTTTCCCACTCAGTGGTGTTATTTTCCCTGAAAAGTGTGTGTCATTGTTCGTTTAAAGTACATTGTCTCTCCGGGATAAGTCTAGATATAAGATATCTGGGAATCGATATCGCTTTCGCTCGAATTTGTCCCGCGGAGGATAGATATTTTGCTTAATTAACGTATGTATTGCACACACGAATGGTATAATCAATGTGATTGACTTGTTAATTAAAGTGAATTATTCCGTGCATGACTAATTTGTTGTTTGCCAAGTTGCACAGATGTTATGTATTTCTCATTTCATTTTCAAAATGTTAATTAAAATCGCTCCCTAATGATTCTTTGAGGTGAATTTAAAAGGATCTTTATATAAATTGTGTAATTTCTAAAAATAGAAATTTTTATTTGTCATTTGTATATTAATCAAGTGTCTGGTGTCGGAACAATACCTGAGATAAATTATTTGCATTTCAATACAGTTTTCTAGAGGGCTGCACTGAAGCAGTCTGTATCTACCGATCATGGAACAGGTGATCGCGTTGAGTACACAAAATCCATTGTCATTACTAGTTAAATTTGGTATGATGGCCTGGAACAACAGCTGTGGAAATGATAACTGTTCTGGCCATGGGGAATGCCATAACGGGACCTGTCTATGCGAGGTATTACTATTATTGACTATTATCCCAAATTGTTCTGAGATAATAACTTTTTAATTATTTTTTTAATTATTTCGTTTCAGATTCAGTTTGATGGACCAGAATGCCATATCCCAAACCTGAGTTACTATATCGCATTTGCATCGATTTTTTTCGTACTGGCTTTCGTTTGTTTGATACAACTTGTCATGTGCATTATTGCTGAGTGGCAAAGAATGAAGGCACCATCATTTCTAAGAGCATGCAGAGTAACCACTCAAAAAGTGTTGTACTTTGTAGTTTTTCTTGCATCAATCATACGAGGGGCATACTTTACCTCACCTGTATGTAAACAAGTATTTTGTTTGAAAATGTTTTTCATTTACTATTTTAATTATATGCTCTTAATTTTTTATAGACTGCTTTCAAGGAAGGTTGGTCTAGGAGTTTGCTGTCAGCATATTATCCATTGCTCTTGAGTGGATCATCGTTGCTCGTTTGTTTTTGGGCTGAAGTGTTTCATCTAAGAGATATTCGTTGGGACAAACCTCAATTTTTGTCAAAATCTTTTCTGGCCTTTGTTGTGTTCAATATATTAACATATTCCCTCTTATTTGCGGAATTCATCACGGCTCGGACTTATTCACAAGTAGATCGAGTATGTATCAGAAAAATGGGAAATATATAAATGTAACAGTAATATAATAGTAATTTATGTATATTAATATCATTTTATTAATTTGCATTTGTGTGTGTAGTGTGTGTGTGGATATATATATATATATATATATATATAAAATTAATAAAAAATTCTTTTGCTTTTTTTCTAGAGCTTTTATACACATGTATTCAACGGCTGTTACGCAGTACTTCTGTTCATTGTAGTGATCTTTTTCTTGATATATGGAGTGGAAGTGTTTTTCAAAGTACGCTACTTTTAAATTACAGTACTCTTATTATAGCACATTGTAGAGTTATCTTATGATATTTTTTTATTAGGTTCGTGGTGGATTCTTGAATGAATGTCAAGTTGCTTCTATCGCAACAAATAAACGTGTAGCTGATACAACAAAGGTCCACACTGAAGATCAAGTAACAGCAAAGTTATTTGATCCAGGTCCATCTACATCCACAGCAGAGCCTGTGCATACGCAACAAGTGAATACATCTCAATTACATCAATCAAGATTTGGGTTACTCTCTCAAGCATTTATGTTATTTATAGTAGTTGGTTTTCTGTTCAGTGAAACTCTCAGTGAGTTTTGGAAAACAAAGTAAGGAAATAAAAGAACAATAAGTTGCATAGCGAATTATTGTATATATAATATTATTGTAATATAATATAATATTTACAATTAAGAATTTTTGAATTTGTTCTAAATATTCTTATTCTAGGGTACCGTTGTACAGCAGGAATTGGCATGATATTGTATTTCGTGTTATTGAAGTTGGTGTAGCACTATGGTTCCCTTGTGTTTTATGGAATTGTATGAGGTATTTACGTTTCATTTATTTTATTTTACATGAAAACACATGTATCCTATAAATTATTTATTTTATAATATATTTTTCTACCATTTATTCCCGTTTCAGTCCAGAGCAATTGTGGATTCTAAATCCAAAGCGCATATTGAAGAAACTAGATTTGGACCAAGGAAAATATATAAAAGAAATCGAATTACAAGAAAAAGGCGCATCTCAAGACACCGTGTTTCTTTCAGCAGATGCAGCATCAATTAATAGCAAAGATTGTTGGATTTGTTACGATAATGAGAGACAGGATGCTGGTCCATTGATACAACCATGCCAATGTAGAGGTGACGTAAGTGCTGTACATCACGATTGTTTGCGTCGTTGGCTCGTTGAGGTAAAACAATTATAATTTCTCATCTATTGTTTTCAGTACAACGAATTTTGTCTGTTATGATTCTTTCTTCTTTCAGAGCTCTGTAAATGCGGACAGTCTCGTTTGTAAAGTTTGTAATACGAAATATAACGTTGAACATGCCAGTCGGTTGGACTGGCAAAACAGTTTAACTCCACGCCATTGTCTGCAAACTATTGCCATTGTTACTACGATGTGTGCATCTTCTGCCGCTGCCTGGATAGTTATCCAACTTGTAGAAGGACCCATCATCAGAATGCTTGCAGCCGGAAGTGCACTGTTAATTATATATGTCTGCATAAGGTAAGTAAATGTTGATTTTTGTGAAAGTTAAATATTAATACATTCAATCTATAACAATTGAAATTGTTTGTTCTAGATTCTTGAGCGTGAATACCGTCGTAGCGTATCAACGAGCCAAAATCTCATCGTTAAATATTGTTAACAGTGGTAGTGAAAGTAATGTAACTACAATTGCACAAGTAACTACAATTAGTCATACGATTTCGGTGGACGTAACGAAATCGGATATGGCTACGATATAATCTGTACTTGCCATCATTGTATAATGCTGAGTTCACACGCCATGCTATGTACGTTATATATGGTATGTATATTACATATGCTATGTTCGCTACACTGAGTGGCCATATCGAAAATTATGTTTTGGATGAACATTTTTATTGATGTTTTATTGATGATGAAATGTTTAGTCAGAAAAATTGAAATTCAATAAATAGACTAAAGTTGAGCTTATAAAAGATATATAAATATATTCTAATAAATTTGAAAGTTATCTATATATAATAATTGGTACAAATTTCAACTTTACTCTTCAATCTTCATCAGTCGCATTAAAATAATATAAAATTATCAATTTTCTAAGAATTACATCAAAAGTTACAAGAAATTTATAATTAACCGACGTTGATTGAATCAATGTATGTGTATCTTATTTAATTATCCAATCTGAATTTTTACTACTTCTGTAGACATTATTCATGCTTGAATAGTTGTTAGGTATTAAAATAGATTCAACCCCAGATTTAAAAAAATCTTTTCAAATTCTTTTATTAATCGTTATTTAAATCAAACCCTTTTATTAATAAATCGACCTGGTTTATTTTATATTATATTTGGTCAATTTGGTTAAGAAATTTGTGTCTATAAATCATATATTTGTACCTATTTCTATTAAATCTAAATTTAATCAATTTTAAAAACTAATTTACTATTCCTAATACATTGATTTTAAAAACTATATATATATTCAAACAATAAAAAGATTAAAAAAAGGTCCGTAAACTAGTTAATTAAATATGTATATTTTTAATATTAAATAACTTTTAATATTAAAATACAAAAAAAAAACAGATTATAAAAGGTTACAAAACATACATCTTCGTTATATTCATTACATTTAACTATTTTTCATAAATAAGATTATCGGTCATTTTGTTCTTGTATCTCGAAACGCCAAAGGAAAAAAGAGAACAAAGGAAGTTTACGAAAGAATTGGATACTTAGATACACTAAGCCTTTTATTTTAATTTTAACTTTCTCAAAAATTAATGACTGAATCAACTTTTTTCTCATGTAGCTTTATTTATATTGAGTTTCCATATGTATCTTTTGACTGATTCTACGACCTATTCTGTATTTTAAAATTTGACTCAGTCCACGTCTACGATTCATGGACTTTCATTTATATTCTGGCTTTCATAAGGAATAAAGAGAAAATTATTGTCTATAAAATTGCGATATGCTTCATGTGATTTGTGTTCAGTATTATTTAATATTATTTTGATTCGATTATATGAATTAACTCTTTATGATGAAGATCACTAAGTAAGCCAAAATGTCCTACTTTTTTTTCTATTTGAATTAAAAAGGTTTAATAAATATACATCTTAATTTTGCTCGTTTACAAGCCTTTTTTTACTTTTTTATTATAATTTTACTCATTAAATAATTAATAATGGATTTTTTAAAGTCAATTTTATTAGTTATTCAATTAATAAAATTAATTAGAATTGCAATAATAAATTAATTAGTTTAAAATAAAATAATTTACTCTAATTTTTAATGAAAGAATTAGTTTTATTTAAAACATTAAATTGTCAATTGTAATTTAGTCATTAATCAATTTCAAGCACATATAAGTTAAATAAAATTATAATAATAATTACATATGAAAAACAATGTAATAATTACTACTATTAAATTGACAATTAAATTGTCAATTTAAAATTATTATTATTCTTTTCACAAATAAATAATATCAAGTAATTTTAGGATCAAAGGTTGCCATCTCCTCTTTTATAACTAACAGGTTCTGTATCATTATCTAATGCATTATCTTTCTTACTTAGAATCTTTCTTCTATTTTTGTTGATGATCACATAGAAACAGTAAAGTCAGATCCGATGGATTCTTAATTCTGTTAATTTATATGATTGAATATTGGACTATTGGAGATAAAATGAATATTGGACTATTGGAGACGATAAAAATGTGATGAAAAATGAAAAGTGAAGACAAAAGGAAGATCCTAAGTAAGAAAAACAATACATTAGATAACGATATAGAATGTGTTAATTAGCTTTTAGAAGAGGAGATAACAACCTTTGATCCTAATATTATTTGATATTAATTATAGATTTCTTATAACTTTTGATGTAATTTAGAATTAGCAATTTTATATTCTATACTAAGTTGAAGGAATTTCATATTGACTATTGATTTTTAATGTAGGACTTAACAAGATTCTCGATATCGACCGACAATTTGATTATCGAGATTTTATATACGACGGATTTTGTAATAAGATTTATTTTTGATCTTACTGTGCATGTCCGTACGTAGTAATGTTTTAAAAAAAAATTCGAGAATCAAACACTCATCATTGCGAATATAGCGTATGTATGTGTAATCGTTTACTAAAAGATTGCAATATTTTTTTTCGATTGTTTTCGAAATGTAGCTTGTTTATCGAGCGATTGATTCTTACTTACGAATTTAATCATTTATGTTCAACCGCTCTACAAGCAAGGATGAGTTCGAAAAAAAAAGTGCTGCAATCTTTTAATAAATGACTATACATATTATACGCAACTCGATATGGTCAGTCATATTAACTATTAGCGCTCGGACAGACAAGCGACTCTGTAATGCGATAAATATAAGCAGCAATCTATTCACACACATGCTTCATGCTTGTGTGTAAATAAGTCGATGCTTGTTTACCATTCCATAAAGTCACTTATTTGTCTGAGCCCTTGACTGTGTTCCAAAGGGCTTAATACCAAACTCACTACCAAAAATTTATAGTTTATATTACCTGCATTAAAATTTTCAGTTGTCGCAGTAAATCTTGGAACACAGCCAAAGAAAGCTATTTTTTGAAAATGTAGCAAATAGAGAGTACGTAACGTATGGTGTGGCTTCAGTCATAAAACTCGTTCGCACGATATGATCGTTTGCCGTATCAATTTTTTTGCCGTGCTGTACAGTGGTAATATATTTTATATATGAAATTTATAAAACAACCAAATTGGTCATCACATATATTGTAGTGGACGCGTTCAGACAATACGGTTTTTCTACCGATTCGACTTTTTTGCTGTAGAATACAGCACCCAGTCAGCTGTTTAACGAAACATTTTAGCTAATGTGCGATGTACGTTTTGTACTTGTCTATAGAGAATGGAAGTAATAACGTCATTATTTTTTATAATAACGATTTGATGATAACATTGCAATTTTTTTATAACTAATGATAACTAACTAAACACTAAAGTTGCGCTAAAGTTGGGAAAGTTATTTTATATTTTCTCACTTTTGTTTAATCTTCCCCTTAAATTATACAGACTTCTGCTTTCTTATTTTAAATCCATCAACCTTTCTGTATAAAAACGCACTTACTTGTCATTGTTTCGCACTTTGTTCACGCACAAACGCCTACTTATCTCTCTGCCACTTAGAATACTCTTTTTAGGCCGCGGTCCAATTCATGCTCACAATAGTAATCGTATTATACTGCACTTCAGTCCGTGTTGTATCATCTCAATATTTTTGGAGAATGTGACTTTAAACGAGCATTAATATTCAAACTCATTTTTGTGCATTTTTTTGAAACGTGATCTGATCGTATTGATTTTTAAAGGCTTGTTTCTAAAGGTAAGTGCTACGTTTTGGATGTTGCATCACTTCGATTATATTTTTGAAAAGCGTGGCCGGCTTTGAATGTGCATTTGTATTTCTCAATTCATAGTTCCTTCATTCGTGTGGACGTGCGTTCGTGTGGTGCGGAAGCATCGTAGTCACAGGCGTTCAGTGTCTGAAGAAGTTTTGCTTTTCGTTTCGATTGTATTATCCTTTTGTCATGTCTGCTCGGTTCAAGATGGTTGGTGCATTGCATTTATATTACACGAATTATTCAATTTCGAAGACCATCAGTGGCCCAGTATCAGCCTGTTAGGCTGCGAGGCCAATAAAACAAGAAATTATGCGCTTACAACGCTCATGAGCATTATTTGTCTTTGTTTAACATTTGACAAGGATGAAATGATTTTTAAGTGTTGTAAGCGTGAATCGGACCATGGCCTTAAAATATTTTAAAACTGACTGATTTATCCAGATTCTAGTCGACATGGTTGCGAATACCATTTCTTAAAAAGAATAAGAAGAAAAAGAGAAAGTTACTTTGAAAAGTAGTTGTCATTATTATTTACTGAAAAAAGTAATTTGTTGTAAAGCACTGATGCGTTACTTTATTCAAGTAACGAGTAAAAATAATTCGTTACAAATAACTTAATTATTTTTTTCAGTAATAAGTAACTTTTTCAATCCGTTACAAGTAATGATTGACTTTTCCAACTCTGATGTTATCGTTATTGTCATGAAAAATTCACAAATTCATCATTCTATATCGTTATTACAAGCAAAAACGATATTACAAATAATTCCATTTTCTTCTATACTATTATGTGATGAAAGATAATGATAAATATAGAATTTTCAATGAGTTTTAGAAGAAAGATCTGTGAGATGAGATGGGATGAAATGTTGGACATTTATAAAGATAAAAATATAACGAAATCTGCACGGAGATATAAATATTGACATTCGGAAATATATTGAAGTTTTAATTTGTCTCTTCTCAGTTGACACATAAGTGTTCGATACAATCCCAAATAAAATCTCTAACTCATAATTATATATGTATGTATCCAATATTTTCTATTGTTTTATGACGATAGCGAGAGTATAAATAAGTAACATATTCACATCTATTTTCGAGAAAGTTGATAGAATAGTGGAAGGAAAATTGATTGTATGGGAGAATGGACGTATAGCAAGATTACCATATGTCTGAACGTAGCATCAAACTCTGACTGATTTGCACCAATTCGGTGAAATTATCGGTATGATCAAAAACTGTATCGTGTGTAAACGAGTTCTAACGAATACAAATATCTTTTTACTTGAAATAAAAGATTTAAGATAGAAAAAAATAGAATAACGCGGATGTACGCTTTTCAAGCGTATGTAATAATAATGTACAAAACAACGATGATGGAGATACAATATGTTTCCCTCTCAAGGAAAGGAAATAGTTCTTATCAATTTCATTGAAACTTGACATTCATGGAGTGTGTTTCTCTGAATATAATTATATCCCTATTTTTGGGAATAGATGGTTTTCCATTTCTGAAATATTTCAATATTAAATTTAATTCATTAGAATTTCATTAGAGTATACTTGAATTCAGGGTCCTAAAAAAATTCGTGTTTTATTTATTTTCCTCAAAACTTCCAGCCTAAGATTTTATTGAAATCGATAAGGACAGCTTCTAAGCCTTTTTTGTCAGAATTTTTATATGCTTATAAAATAACAAAGTTATTTTATAAAGCATGAAAGAAGAAACTGAGAAGAGATATATTGTATTTACATTTTCACGATAGGTTTAGAACAGTTGCCAAACTTCCATATTTTACTTCTCCTGATTATTTCATTGTATGACACTCATATATTCATGTTTTCATGATTTATGTCGTATGTAACATACATATAATTTAATTTAATATTTACTTATAATTCACATATATTTACATAACAAAACGAACGAGATATGTTGAAATTTCAGTTACTTTGCTCTATTGAAAATATTGCATTAACAATACATTGTATTTCTATTCAAATGTAAACGGTAAAATTTTGAATATCAAGTATTTCAAAATTGTTGTGAGAAAAGCAATTACAAAAAATATATCAATAGTGTAAGCTATTTAAAAAGATAATACAATTTTTTTTGAATACATAGATATAATTTCAACTTGGTGCAATTTACCGATTAGTATTTATAATTATGTTAATTTAATAATTTGCTAGCAAGTATATTGAATATTTGAAAGGAATGTTATATAAAAATATAACATATAGTTACATATGTATAGATTATTAAGATATGTAGAAGACAGATTTCTCAATAACTAAATATTAATAAGAAAAAGATTGTGTGGTATATTGTATTCTTCATAAATTGCTTTAATAATTGCTAGATTTTCATTATTTTCGATATCAAAAAGCGTAATAGATTAAGTAAATCATCATTTGTATCATCTCGATCTTTCTTGATAATAATTCATGAAAAAAGAAATTTGTTATAGATTAAATTAAAAATGAAATAATATAATATTGAAGCACTTCTCTATTGTATTAATCATGTATTAAGATATTATGATTAAGAAAACTAGTTAAAATGCAATAGCTACGGTAACATTGTATAAATCATCGTGAATAATTACATTAATAATTTGACTGTTAAAAGTACATAGAGATTATGATTATCTTTTTATAAAGTGCTAAAATTTATATTATTTCTAGAAACATGTTTGAAATATTCGTCTATATATTTCATAATTTATACATTATATAAAAAAGTTTGAGTGTCATAAAGATTATTTCCTTTATGATGTTTTGTAAAAAAAATAATACACATTATGTATTATGCAATAATGCATTATATTTAAGATAATTCGGAAGTTATCATGTGATAGTGTTTCTTTAATGCTTTAATCTTAACAATTATTTAATTGTAGAAAGTATTGCATTAGTAATTCAATAACGATTAAAGATTCCACACATATTAGATTTTAGTGAACAAGAATTGATCTTAATTGTATCTGACAGTAAATTGTATCGTAAAATGAAATTTTAAAAGCTCAAAAAGTATAATAAACATAATATCATGTTATAGCTATATCTCCATATAATTAAAACAGGAAACTATATCTTTTAATAGTACGCTTATCTAATATAATAAATAAACGAGTAAAATTTATGTTAATATATATGTTAATATATATGCTATTATAACACGTGTTAAAATTTACTTATTGCATCTTTGGTTAAAAATTATATTCAGTTATTATTTTCATATAATTGAAAAGTATTTTAATTTCCTGGAAATGATAAGGTTTTCTTTAATTTAAGATATAAATAATTGATTTTAGTTTCTTATTATGCGAATAAAACCTAAAAATGCTAGGTAAATGCTAGATAAATATCTTCATAATATCAATATGAGTATTAAGTTTTACAAATATATATCGAAAACGTATTAAACAACAATAGTAATAAGCTGTGATAATATGTAATGTAAGATGTTCATATATTAATGGCTACATAATAAAATAAATTATAACACAAAATTGAGTCTTGTTTCTTTAAACATATAACACATAACGCATTAAATGCCTAAGTAATTAAATAGTTAAAATATATATTCATTATTAAGACATGAAGTTATTAGAAATGTTGGAAAAGCGGACATGTAACTGGGTATTTTATTTGTAGGAATGATTCATAGATATTTTTTTATTATCGTTATATTTTTTAAGACAATTACTTAAATATATATGAGAAATACATGTTACCAATTAAATTGAATATTGTACTCGTTACTGTAATTATAGATATACAAATACAACAACTTAAAATACGGTTTTAATATAATCTACTAATTATAGAATTTGTATATCTCCTCGTCAAAGTTTGCTTTGACTGTGCATAATATTACCTGTTACCATGTATTGGTAAGTGAAATATTGTGGCATTTTCTCTCCTTCGAATTTAAATTGAATATTATTGGATAAGTGATAAATGCAATGTGTGTTGTTCAACCTACGCTGAAACATTACCATAATATATTAAGGCTAAATATAATTAAAAAATCGAAAAAAATAGGATATTCTAAAGTAAATTTCTATTGACTTTTTATAACGAGCAAACTAGAAATATGTATACATATATATTCAGACATATTAATTTACATATTCATTACATCTTAATAAAAAATATAAAAAATATTTTTTCTATAATATAATTAGCGATATGGTTACCTGCAATTCCAGCAATTGCTTCTGAAGCAAAGTATTTCACATCTACGTCGCTGTCGGTATTGAGTTTATCGAGGATAGGTTTGACTTGTGTTTGAACTGCTGAGGGTTCGAGAAAAGGTCCAATTCGCTGTAGAGTCTTAGCAACATTAAATCTTACATTTGCAACATTATCAGTAGCCATTGTTAATACAGTTGGGAGCATCACTTTTGTCGTTATTTCTGGACCACATACTTCAGCTAAAACCTATTACAAAAATTAAATAGATTTACATATTAGAATAAATACTATTATTATTATTGCCGTTTTAAAGTCACAGCGTACTAATGATACAGCTTACATTGATGCAGAATAAGCATGTCATTCTATGAAGATAATTTTGATCCCTGGACATAGCCAAAACTTTAGGTATCACTGTATTCTGTGCCCAATCGGGTCCAAATTTCTCTACAAGTTTCTTCAGATTTAACGTAGCTGCTTCCCGAATTGCGTAAACATGATCTACCAACCAAGTCATGCACAGAGAATTTAATTTCTCATCAAAGAATTCTACACCAAGTTGTCCGGCTAATAATGGCATATATCTGAAATTTAAACTCATGAGCACAAAGCATTTTTTTCAATTCAATGTAAATAAAGACAAATATAGTTACTCGATAATAGCTAGTCGCACACGCCATTTAGAATCTTCGGCTAATTCCACGATGGCAGGAAGGAGAGATTGCGAGAGCTGTTGTATGCCAATAACTTCGTTAACACATTCTAGATTACTAATAATATTGAGTCGTACTTCGGGACATTCATCTCTGAGTTGGGATAGGAATAGCGGTAATAGATGTTCGATTGTGCTGCAAAAATGTTAAATGATTATCAATTGATTGTTATGCTTTATATTGCTTTATATTGCATTAAAATTATTTGTTCTTACTTGTGCTTGCCGAGTATGGGACTTAATCCCATAATTACACTTGCCAAAGCTGATTTTACATGCTGGTTAGGATCTGCTACAAGTTCTTTAACAATGGGCAATATATTTGTCATTATTATAAATTCCTGATTAACTTGATCAATATTCTGACAGAAATCGCGAACTTTATCAGCAGCTGCTGCGCGCACTTCTGCTTCGATATCTTTCAATAATACTTGAAATGCTGGCACAAGATCTGTTTTTGTTATTTCGGGACCAACAGCCTTTTGAAGCTACAGAAAGAAATTTAAATAGTATTTTTAATACAATGAAATTTTCTCAAAACAGATTATATTTAAGCCTTAATAAATAATGATACATACATCTGTAAATTTATCTGCCACCATGTAACGAACGCGCCATGATTGATCGCTAGCGCATTGTCGAAGCGTAGGCATAACCAATTGTTCAACATCCTCTTGTTGTAACAATGCTGCAATACTGACACAAGCTTCAACAGCTAAAAGACGAACTGAATCCTGTAAAATTATGTTATTGTGTATAATAATCTGACTAATAGATAGATTTATAAAGTTTCATAGTTATTTTGATATATACTTACTTGTTCGTCCTGAGCAAGTATGACAAACATGGGTATTAAATCAGATTTGAGGTACTCGATTTCCACAACTTTTGCAAATTCACCTAATTTGGAAGCAGCTGATCGTCGCGCCATGGGAGTATCATCTTGGCACAAGCTACGAAAGTGATTTCGCAATTCCGCTGTAACATTCAAGTTTGCAAAACGTTAGGCTTATCATTTTATGTTAAAATATTTCTAAAAGTATCTCAAAAAGTACAAGATTACTATATAATAACCTTTAATGGCTGGGCTCACTCTCGGATAGCAAACGCTGAACAAGCCACATGCTGATGTTCTTGACGTGAACCAATCCCCTGAAGCCAAGCGTTGTACCAATGGAACAAAATGTTCCTCTAAATCTGCAGGACTATGCTGACTTGCGATATTTCTTAAGGATTCCACTGCTTTGTCACGGACTACAGTTTCTTCCACGGTAGCCAAAGATTCCAGTGGTGGCTGTATCAGAAATTTACAATACTTATTTCTTCAATAGAATAAAAATATTGAAACCGATCTTAGAGTGATGTTCATAGCTCGATCTTATATTTAAGATAGTTTTAAATACTCTAGGATGACATATGTTCAAAGTGAAATTTTGTAAAAAGATGCCCTAAAAATCTCGAATTTTTTGTCCAAAATTCTAAGTAAGATTAGAAATTTTTTAATGCAATTTTGAATTAAATTGGAATACAAATAACGCAAATAAACCAATAAAAATGAGCAGGATTTCCATGAGACTACATCTATTATTTTTTACAATTGAGTAGCGAAACCTAGGATAGTATAGCTCATTATACAAAATGGTATCAACTACTCTATTCTGCTAGTATTATTTTGCAAGTATTATTTTCTATTACCTTAATTTTTTAAATAAAAACTCGCGAAACACACAAAAATGTACATGAATGTATGCAAACATGTATACCATACTTTGATCAATCATAAGAAAGAATTTTATGAATTGACCAATCAAAGAATACTTCAATGCATTTGTAATAATAAGTGAATATTCTACAGAAATTATATTTTCAGAAAAAAATATAATTTCAATTTAAAAGTAAATTTCCAGAAAAAATTGCATGAAAATCCTTGATTTTCAAAGATAAAAAAGAAAAATTTTAGATTTTCTAAATTCTTTTAGTTAGTAAACACACTGATGTGATTTCACATGAAAGTTGATTTGTAATTGATGATCTTAATATTACTTAAAATATTCTTAAAACAAGATTGGATTATAAATAATGCCCTTAGACCTTTGTAATTATTATCTAATATGAATTTGTCATGTACCAATAGACAATGCACGAATTCCGATCCACCGACAAGAGGAGTAAACGTGCCGAGCTGTTCGGCCAACGCAAGAAGAACTTCATCCTCGTCATAGATTGTCTCCGTTAAAAACGGTATTAGCTCGCTCCGTGTTCGTTCGACGCCTAGTGCCAACGCAATAGTTGATAACTTCTTGATGGAATTCAGACGTAACTATAATGAAAAAAAAAAACAATAATAATGTTTGTAATGCACATCAACTATGATAAAAGCAGCAATAAAAGCAATAAATTATTGCTCCATTTATGCTAAATATATAAAATTTTAGTTCTAACTGGATTTTTGTTTCCCACAATAAAGTTCTAACACTTGTGATTTATACTATCTGTTTTTTTTTCGAAGAAATATAATTTGTTTCGTTCCAAATTATTGCAACAGTGAACATCAGTTTAAAACATTCTTCGAAAAAAAAACAGATCTATTATCACGTGTAATATTATCTTTGAGATCATGCATTCTGTAACATTTAAAAACCAGCCTCTGTTTGTATGAAGTACCGTATTATCTTTAACAATCGGATACTTAATAGTGAAAAAGAGAGAACTTGTGAAAGGAAATGCAAAGCTCATTCGCCGCAATTATTGTCAAGGCGATTACCTGGACATCCTCATTTTTTAACTCGTCGATCAGAACAGCGATAGGATACAGGCTGTCGTCCGTGTTGGAGTCACTCGCTGCCATTTTGCTGCCGAATCACACTGGCGATTTCGATAATGCTCGTGGAGATGTTCGTATCGCGTTCGATGCGTCTACGTTGATCCTTGCGTGTTTCGGGAATACAAATCGGACAACGTTATTGGACAGTCGGACACGCGCGTAATTACAGCATAATTGCGGGACGCCGTTAGTAATTTAGGAGTTCACTCGAAATCCACCTCGCGATTCGTCGTTCGCGACCCCATGCGATTTCATGAATCACGACAATGATGACTCGCGCCGCCAGATGGCAACTCTTTGTGCTTTTCTATCGCGTGTGTATGTAAGCATAAGTTGTACCTACGCTCGGATGCATCACAGATGATCACAGATTGAGATGCATAATTTAAGAATAATAAAAATATAACATAATGAATAACGAATAAAATAAAATAAAGTAACACACAATATAATTATATTATATTAATATAAATATTAATACAAAACACAGCGCACTTTATTCTATAGAAATGTCCAACGGATATCATTTTGGAATATCGTGTAGATATAATCTTGTAATATCCGTGGATGGTCTCAATTATCCAACGGATATCCAGGGGATATAGAAGTGTCTGCATGCGTGAGATGACATCCGTAAGATATCCAAGGAACTCCATGAGATACAAGTATATATGCGTGTATATATGTGGTTGTTATCTCAAATAAAAAGGAAATGTTTTAAGATACTATATATTATGGAAACGAAAAATATGTAATTACTGTTCCATCATTATATATAATGAAATAAAGATTAATTTGAAATAATATATATGTCACATCTTTGTAATTTATACATTCTTAGGCTGCTTTCAGAAATGTTACTTGAGTGCCTCGATGTTTTGTTCTTGTCCACCTAATATTAAACAAGGATAAAATGATACACGGCGGGCAACTACGGGTAATGTTTTCGAATTCAGTCTTAATGTAACGTTTAATAAATTTAATATAAATTATATAAAAAAACTTTGTAAGCTTCATATGATATATCTTAATTGCCACGCAATACATCGTATTGATTATGTCTAAAGTAACATGATATTCTTTACTTCTAATCTTAAAATGTTTGACACTCTTCAACTGCAAACTTTTGCTGCATTCTAGGCATTCTTAGGACATTTCTTGGAGAATTGTATTGTGTGGTGGAAGGATTTGAATATGATCGGATATCTTAAGATAATTATAGGATATCTTATGATATTTTATATATGATGTTTTACAATATTTTCTTTGGACATCTGGATGGGATATTCATGGGATTGTCTTGTCAATATGGGACAATTTGGGATAGTCTCAGGATAAAATGTGCTGTGTGGGAGGATATATTATATAGCTACATATCCAAGAATCTAAGAAACACAAAAGACAACAAAGAATTAACAAAAGTGAATAAAAGTCAACAACTAATCAAATTATTAATTTTATTTTAATTCTTAATGTCAATAAACAAATAATTCGCTAATTATTGCAAAAAATGCAAAATGGTAGAGGATTTTTCTACTCAGTTCTGTTTTTATGCGAGAATTTTATCGTTAATTGTCAAACACCCTGATATATATATATGTGTATATATTAGGTGTGGGAAAAAGTTCGTGGCGTTTTCCCGTTAGATGGCATTAAAAAAACGCCACGAACTTTTTCCCACACCTAATATGTGTATAAT